>Ga0136601_1000458_pt1 | contig 17584 bp, 18 predicted proteins | sample AntRauMFilla2699_FD_181020 | JGI IMG/M metagenome (GOLD analysis project Ga0136601, IMG submission 181020) | Saline lake microbial communities from Rauer Islands, Antarctica - Metagenome Filla 2 #699 | ecosystem: Environmental > Aquatic > Non-marine Saline and Alkaline > Saline | place... | reverse complement strand
TGGATAAGTCTAGCGGTAAAACACGAATATGTGTCAACATGATCGTTAAAGACGAACAGGACGTTATTGTCAGATGTTTGAACAGTGTCAAACATTTGGTCGATGCTGCCGTGCTGTGCGACACCGGCTCTACCGATAAAACCGTTGATGTCATGAACCAATGGATAAAAGATAACGATAAATTGGGTCATGTTGGTGAGGAACCCTGGGTCGATTTCGGTCATAATCGGACCCATGCCTTAAATATGGCTTATGACTTTATTAGGGAACATCTTAAAGATGAACCTGGTACAACATGGTACATCTTGTTCATGGATGCCGATGACTACATCATCGGTGACGATAATAAGCCCATAAAAGTGGACCTGTCTAGTTTGACCGAACCGGCTTATATTATTGACATGAAATGTGGAACGTTGAAATACGATAGAACCTGGATGATCAAATACAATGAAGATAAATTGTGGAAATGGTTTGAGCCCTTGCATGAATATGTTTCACCCATTGATAAAGTACCGATTAAAAGTGGCAAGGTGACAGGCGGTATCATGCAGGCCACCCGTGATGGCGCTCGGAGCAAAGATCCCGTTAAATACTTGAAGGATGCTATCGTCTTTGAACGCCGACATGTCATTGATGAGCGAGAACATGCTGGCGAAAAGGACTTTGAACATGGCGACCGATCTATATTTTATTTAGCTCAGTGTTACCGTGATTCAGGGAGACCTCATCTATACAAGATAGCCGAAAAGTTGTACATTAAGCGCAGCGGTATGGGTGGTTGGCCCGAAGAAGTTTATATGTCTTTGGTCAACTCGGCCCAAACTAGAATCATGCAGGATAAGATGGATCATAAAGTATTGGACCGGCTACAAAAAGCTTTTGAGTTGAGACCGGTTAGACTGGAAGCCCCTTATTGGATGTTGAAATGGTATCGTCATCACAAGATGTTCAAGATCGGTTACTTGTTTGGCAAGACATTGATAAACACTCCTTATCCTAGATCAGACAAATTGTTCGTTGATGATGGTATTCATCAGTGGAAATTCCGTGATGAGGTGGCCATATGTGGCTACTATGCTGGTGACAAGAAATTATCCAAATCGCTATGGGATGTGATTCTCAAGCGGAATGATCTAGGTGGTAACAGAGACAGAATTGTCAAAAATCGCCAGTTCTGTCTGACACCGGAAGAAGCTAAGGCTGAAAGCCAGAGCTAGTAAATCTATTTAGCAATAAGTGTCTAGTAGACACTTATAAAAGTTCGACTTAAGATAAACTTAAGATAAGATATAATCCAAGCCGGTAAATCGGCGTTCAGCTTCGTCAGTCAATTGGCCAAGGTCTTGTTCCAATTTCATTATATCGGCCCTCCGCCGATTAAGTTCTTCAGCCATGCTGGCCAGATGATATACTAACTGATATCGCTTGATCAAATCCTTCTTCACTACCTTATATTTCTCGATTTCTTCGCGGGTAGTCGGTGGGTATTTCTCATAATTGTCAGCTATATCTCTGACTTGTTTAATAGTATCCAACAACTTTTGATAAGATTTACAATAAGATTCGTAGAACTTGTAGTGATGTTGAGCTATCTTCTCCAAGGGATCACTGAGAGCAGAGATAGATTCAGCCCCGCTGTCTAAAACTGAACGGATCAACCTGTCGGTAGCTTCATCTACGCCGGCCGATACTTGTCCGGGACAAGATTCCAATTCCGACATCCGGATCACTGGATACGGCACACCGCCGTCATTGTAGGAGAAGGTATCACCATTAGCATAAACGACTTCTTTAGGATCAAGAGTACGATCGCATCGCTTGACAACACACACGCCATCCTGGCATTCAAATACCACGCCACACACATCCGTGCCGGCACATTCTAATGATCCGTTCTTAACGCTGTGAGGAATATTGCTCTGGTCCGATAACAGATTAAGGGCATTCTCGTTACCGCTGGTCTTTAAATAAGAATCCGAATCGGCTTCAATGTAGACCGGTTGTCCGCGCGAATTGATGGCTTTGAGGTATTCGCATACATAGACACCCCTATCGGTAGTTAATACTTTATCCACTAATTTATATCCGTTGGATGACAGTATCACTTCGACATCCGGCCGGTCTAAGATCGATTGATATGGTGTTAACGATGCGACTGCTTCCTCTTCACTCATGTATGGCTCGGATGATATTACGGTGGCTTCCGTCCCCATATCGTCGTCAGCGGTACCAGTACTTTGGGGAACGTCTTTCTTAGACGATCGGGTCGATCGGCTCGACCTTCTCGACTTGGTCGACTTACTCGACTTTCGGACCGGGGCCGGTGATTTAGCTATGCCGGGGACACCTGACAATGATGGTGGTAAGCGAGAACGGGGTGACAGGGCTCTAGGTCCGCCCGACCCCGGCGATCCGGCCGATCCTCCAGCTAGTCCAGCTACAAGAACATCAGCATCAGAAACGCCGTCTTCGCCAGGTACTAAATCGTCGTCGAGTTGGTATCGTTCGCTAGTTGATGGTGTCAACCGAACCTTTGATTTAGAGACTGGTCGCGGTGATAAAGACCGTCTAGTACTGACAGATTTGACTTTCATTGGTCTAGATGATACCGGCTTAGGGCTGGGGGTGTTGCTTATAGCCGGTAAATCGGTGGATTTTGAAGATGTAGATTTACTTAACGGTATGCTCGAAACGCGAGACTTACTCATTTAAAACAGTTAAAAAATGTAAATTGGTTTTTACTATCTTGCATACGTTTAACGTGTATGTTAACATATATATAATCATTTAATATGGTCAGCTAAAGCTCACATATCCAATATGGTCAGCTAAAGCAGACATACAGATACGGTCGATCTAAAATAGATCTCAATACACAATAATTCTACCACCAACATTAATCATATCACGGACAAGGAAGAGCAATAGGCGATAGGATAAAGGTGGTCCGGTTCGATCATAATGATCCACGTTATCGAGCCCGCCACCATTAACAGCAACATGATCGTGGTTAACAAGAAATCCATATTGTACTAACAGTAATAATGCCGGACATATGCCGCCTGCTCGCCTCCTCGCCACATCAGCATCTTGACGATCTACCCTAACGTGACAATTTTCAAAACTAATAACGAAATTATCAGCTTGACCTAGAACCAACTTCTTATAACCACGCAATTCATCACGGGGTTGATATATTTCGCGCGGTGAAAAACCATATTCGCGATAGAATTTAGCCACCCAGAAATCGGGATTTTGACACAGATTTCTAAATCTGGTATTGACCTGACATAAATTTTGTAAGTCGTCAACATCAGCTTCCATACCTATTTGAAAGACCATGCCCATAGCCGTCTGGCTACCCATCGCGACCAACATATCATCGAGACTAACATCTTGTCCTGGTGCTTCCATTTATATCTAACAGATATAATATGTGAGTTAAAACTCACATACGATTAATGCCTATAGGCATTAATTTAATATATCAAGCTTTAGCTTGATATATATATAGATGGTGTCAATGTATCTGACTCAAAGACTCAAAGACTGTGACCAATTACCAATATTCACTAAATAATAGATCAAAGATATCAGACAATGTAAATCTTTCTTGTATTGGAATAGTAACACAACCGGTTATGAGTTCGTTTAAAATTTCATCATCTATATCTTTTATCTGGGGCTGACGACCATCTAGTAATAGATCCCTGATAACAGTTAAATCTAAGTCATCCTCATCGACATTCCAAACATTCTGTCTAGTCAAGGCATCATACATGGTAGCCCCTAACTGCCACACATCGGAAGCAAAATATTTTATATTGCTCATGACTGTCTCGGGAGCAATATAAAAGACTGTTCCTGATCGGCCGATACAACACTGTTCACATTCATCGGTGTTGGTAACCAAACAACTTATACCATAATCGACTAAATATGGCTGTATTGACAATATTGATACTGGTGACACTTGTGACACTGGTGACCCAGCTTCAACTAAAGATAGTTGATCATTTGTTTCCGTCAGTCCTAATTGTTCCCACACTTCATCGAGCTTATCAGCAGCGTCATAATATTCACCTTCGCTACTACGGCTACTACGACTGCCGAAACTGGTGCCACGACTACCACGGCTACCACGACTACCACGACTACCACGGCTGCCAAGACTGCCGAAACTGGTGCCACGACTACCAAAATCGCTACCACGACTGCCACGACTACCGATACTAGTTATATCATCTTTGCGACCAGCTATATTAATTATAATATTGTCAGGCTTGATGTCGCCATGAATTATACCGTGTTCATGTAAGACAGCGACAGCATCAGCTACATTTAACATAACCTGTTTGGCCGCGGCATATTTATAGCCGATTGGAAGCGATGCCATATAATTGTCCAAAGTCGGGCCACTTATATATTGCATGATTACCACCATATTGTAGGTATCGGTATCGATAAAACTGTCGTAGATACACGGTATCTTAATGCCACAACTGTCGACTAATTTCTGGAGAATAGATACTTCTGAAAATACAGATGTTACATATTTCATATATTTTGCCATAACTGGACGAGAAACAAAATCATCACGAAAGTCTGATACCAATGCCGGGACATCTTTTTCCAAGACATTCATCTGACTGAAAATATTTATAACCTTGACAGCCACGACCTTACCATCAGACTTGTCGGTACCATAATACACTTTGCCAAAAGATCCCTGACCCAGTAGCTTATCTAGGTCGTAGTGAGCTAACAATTTCTTTTTAGATATCGAACGATATAGCCTGTCCATTTATAATTGTGGTAGATAATTATGTTAACAGTTACCAAGAGTAGCATATCTAAAAATGAATAAATAATTAAGCGGTTAGCACCATCACCGCGCTCTTGTTCGCTTGCTCTAATGAGTTACCGTGATATGGCTACCAAACCAGCGATCATCACCATTGCCAAGACTTACCATCAGAACGGTCGATACCAGATTGGTGATCGCCTTCATTTCGGCGACGGCACTGATCCAGAGATCGTCGTGGCCATTAATAACATCTATCTTGTTTTAGCCAAGGATGAAGATAGGTGGACCAGGGTATGTCGCCACCTTGGTTGTGAATACTTCGATTACGAATCGTCCATTGACGGGCCGGCAATGCTTCATACTGGCGACTGCCGCCACAAGAAGGAGAATCGTCAATACCTTGGATAAATGTAGATGACCAATTATTAAAACAAAATATATATGTGAGCTTAGCTCACATACAGATACTTATCACACAACTTTATCACCCTGTCAGAGTCACTGAACTATTATGACATATTATCAAAAGATGTTGAGCCAGTGTTATATTATCATTGCTACCATTCTGTTGTTAGTATTGTTTAATGTTATTTTTCTGTACGTCCCTTTTGCCGAAATAAAGAACGACACATCCGGTCGGATAACCACTACCGCATCGGCCGTAAACGAGTTATCTACCAATATCGATGGGTTTATTCTCCGATTATGTAATGCCCTAGGTACTCCCCCGGGTGAGGGTGCTTGTGCCAATTTACCACCGATATCACCTTAAGATATAGAATTAAAGTCAGTGATATATATCACTCATTGAATATCCGGTGAACAGCATTATTGATGATCGTGTCATATATACTGACACCGTTACCACTGTAGCCATCGCTACTATCGCTACTATCATTAGTACCACCATTTTCCCCACATTCACCCAAATAAGAATACATATCTATTTGACGACATAACCGACAATGACATGAGACGAATGTATTGTCATCGGTATTGTCATCGGTATTGTCATCAGTACGTCCACCTTTTTGTCCACCTTTTTGTCCACCTTTTTGTCCACTCTTATTCTTCTTGCCATTGTTCCTATTACGTTCTTTACGTCGAGGTTTGGCTTTATATAGTTTTGTCATTGCTGGTGATGACTCGGCGATGGCACTGTTAATCGATAGTCTGGAGTTAACATTCTCAGAATAGCCATCTAAGTATTTTCGCATGATCTCATCGGTGTCATCATCAGTCAGACCGCGAAGATAGCCATATAATATAATCATCTTGATTAGTATAGCTCTAGTATATGATGGGTAATCTTGCTTGTCAATGTTGTCGAGATCAAATAAATTATCGGTATCGTGATTGTTGCAAATATTCTCCAATATCGGCTTGAGCAGGACACCAGCTCCATATTCAGACATAACGTTAAATCCTAGACATTTAACCAGAATATTTTCATCGTACTCGAATGGCTTGTTCTTGTTCAAAATAAATAGATGTTTCTGATATATATTGGTTATGAATATAGTCCTCTCCCATATATAGAATTTTAAGGCCGTCATCAATAATTTAGAAGTATGATCGTGGTGACTGCCTAAACATCCGTGGCAGCTATTAACAGATACAGATGAATATCCTGACATAACTTTTATAAGATGGCCATAAGATTTATAATCACAAAAGTGTTGAATCACTGTAGACTGTACCAGATATTGTTACCTATCCGATTAGGTTGAAAAATAGATATTGTCAGTAATATCTATCACCCATATGCTATTACTTTACTGGTAAATGACAGTAATAGTATAATATGTGAGTCTTAACTCACATATACGGACACAGTTATCGATGCCATTATTGGCACCATATCGACATAGTTATCGACACCATTATCGATGCCGTTATCGATGCCATATCAATCAGTGTCTGACTATTAATTTTTATCGGACGACAGTAAATATGGTTAGTGGCTGTGTGATTGCTATCGCCATAATGTTAGTATTAATCGTACTTAACATATTTCTTATTTATCAACCATTACTGGCCCTAAATGGTGAGATAGATACTACTTTTGATAATACTAATGATAAACTCAACAACACTGTCGACCGGGTGAACGCTCTATTAGTTGGTTTAGAACAGATCTTGTAGTTGAACCGGTCTACCAGATCCGTCGATAAGGTCCCACTTTAGCAAAATTAATGTACATAATTATGTACATTAACGACCATTTCCATAGTATTTCCTCTTATATTTTGTGAAATAAGTGGTGTGGCTACAGTGCCGATTCTCAGAAAAATGATTTTTTAATACGTCGGAGAGTACCCTGCTACTACTCCGCTAGGTCGGGATGAGTAAACTCGCCTATGTTATTTGGGACACTACCCAAGATGAGGTGCTGACTTATGTCAACCGTCAACTCGTTCTGCTCGATGGTGAGAAGAACGAGATGCTGATGTCGCCATTTGTCCTTGACGATGGTGAGTCAGTATCGGCCGATTCGCCTCTCATTCTGTATTTCGACACCGGCAATCCAGAAAATTATGTGGCTGTTCAGTACGATCATGCCGACATGACTGGCCACGATGTTCTTGGCGCCATCAAATCTTTCTACTCGTCTTTTACCAAGGACGAGGAGGAAGAAGTAGAGGTGACAGAGACCAACGAGAAGAAATGGTTCACCGGCTTGCTTCCCTATCGTGATGGGTATGTCGTTGGCTTGTCTACCTTTGCCGAGCTCAACCTGGATTCACATGTCTTGGAGCCGGGCCCTACGCCATCGCTTCGTTCTTACCAAACTGACCATTTTGAGCGCATGAACAACATCTTGTCTTTGTGGCACGTGGCCGCCGACAACTCACCGATGGGTCGGGGCAAAACTTACATTGCTTGTATGCTGGCCCACACTTATGGGTACAAGTTGTGTGTTTACTGTCCTAAGTCAGCCCAAGGTAAGTGGCAATCAGTCGCGGCCATGTTCAAAGTCGAACTGGTTGAACCTCCAACCAGCTATCATGGCTTGGCCGGTACTACTAAGTATCCGACCAAGACCACGATGGTTCGACGCATCAAGGGTACCAGTAAGTTCCGATCGACCAAGGCTTTGGACAAGGCTGTTGCTGATGGTATCATTTTCGTCTTTGATGAGAGTCATTACACCAAGAACAAGGGACCGCGGCGAACTGCCGGCTCAGCCATTATTCGACGAATGATCCATCTCAACGAAGAGACCGATGGTCGTGGCCGAGCTCTTTTGCTGTCAGCTACTCCAGCAGACAAGGTTGAATCGGCCGAGTCTATTGCCTTGATGATGGGATTGGTTCGATCCTCTCGATTGTATCACTACGATCGGGTCAACAAGTACTTGGAAACCGACGGCGTCGATGAATTGGCTCGATGGTGCAGTTCTTTTGCTCCCGATGAAATCAAGCGACATGAAGTTGTGGTCATTGGCAACACTCCCATGCATCGGGCCGTCGATGTTGTCCCTGTCGTTATGAAGCTGGTGGCCGAACATGCTGTGCCGCTATTGAGTTCATCCACTGAGGCTGTTGACGATCCGACGGTTCGAACCAACACTTATTTCAAGATGGGCCGAGCTGAGGATCACATGTTCGAAGAAGCCATTCAGATGTTGAAGAAAGCAGTCGGATTTCAAGATGATACTGGTGTCACTGTCCGGAACAACTTCGGTCAAACCACTCGGGCTCTTCAAGCCATTGAACGAGTCAAGACCAACATCATGATTCGTCAAGCTCGCAAGGATCTTACCGACAGCACCAAGACTAAGGTCATCCTGTATTTCAACTACATTGAAGGTGTTGATCGGGCGATGGAAAGGTTGGCTGATTTCAATCCGGCTCGCTTTGATGGGACTAATGCCAAGAATCGGGAAGCCGAACGACTCGAATTTCAAGAAGATTCTGACAAGCGTCGGCTATTGATTGGCACGACGGCGACCGGTGCTGAATCGATCGATCTTGACGACAAACATGGTGGCCGTCCCCGGGTGATGTACATTGTCCCGGATTACCGATTTATCCCCATTCATCAGGCTTCCGGACGAATTTTCCGCGGCAGCGATACCAAGTCTTTGGGTCGAGTTCACATCGTTTATGGTGTTTCTACCCATGGTATGGCGGCGACTGAAGCAGCGATCAAAGGCAACCATGACGGTGATGCGATTCCTAGTCCCGATCCCGAAGACATTGAGATTCGCATTATTGATGCTTTGGCCAGGAAGTCACAGACAACCCGTGACTTCTTGAAGGCCAAGGGTGGTCGCTTCCCCGGTGACTATCCTAAGCTCTATCGTTAGAGTATTCATAGAAAACAAAAAACAAACCATAAGATATAAAAGATAAAAACAAAAACACCAGTAAGGTGATCATATGTACATAAATGTACATATACAACGATAAATGTCGGTCCCTATTAATCAACCAGACAAGGTCAATACTAAGTCGGTGGCCAAGTATAAGTTTATCCCTTCCAATATGAAGCTTACTGTCGTGTCGGAGTATCCATATATAGTCACCATTGAAAATTTTGTCACTAACAGAGAAATAGAAGCTCTATTAGGGATTAGTGATAATTTTCAACCCAGTACTATTGTAGTCGATGGTAAGCTGGCCCATAGTGATATGAGGACATCCAATACCCTTTACATTACCGACAATGGTCAACATCAGGTTGATAATAAATATATTGGTAAGTTATTGAAGAGAGTGTGTTATCTGACTAGCTGTTATAAGCATCAGATTGAGGGCCTTATGCTGGTCAGGTATAAGAAGGGCCAATATTACAAGCCCCACCACGATTATTTAGAATCGTCATACACGGATATGTTGGCTGACGGTGGTCAGCGTATCGGTACCTTTTTCGTTTATCTTAACGACGTTAGAGGCGGAGGTGAGACTTCTTTCCCTGAACTTGGTCTAGAATTTAAGCCCAAGAAAGGGTCAGCAGTTTTTTGGTGGAACGTTGATGATAAGATAGAACCTATACCTGAAACTCTTCATCAGGGTAAACCAGTGACTAGTGGAATAAAATTCGGTCTTAATATTTGGATCAGGTACCCGGGATGGTATCACTGTGATGGTTGTCCTAATTGCCAAGGTCATGGTGATGGTAAAAAGAATGGTCATGGTGATGGTAAAAAGAATGGTCATGGTGATGGTAAAAATAGTCAGCTGTAAGAGTAGTATATGGTATGTAAGCTAAAACTTACATAATCTTTATCTTACATTTTAGACAAAGGTAACCAGATAAGGTGGCCAGAGTTTCAACATTTCAGCGATCTTCGCTGGGTCAAAAGTATCAATATTATAAAAGGTCAGGTATCCCCATATACGGGTATTGTCAATCCATTGGTCAACATTGTTACGACGACAGCTATCAGAGAATATAACATATTCATAGCGCCCTGTTTGATCGATATAGCTTATCTTCGGAATACAATCCCGGCTAATAAGATAAGTACAGTGGATAACATCAACCTGAATTTGTCCTTTAATCTTTTGGTTTAGAATCTCTTCATAATGGCCACAATGGCTAAAATAACCATTGTCATCAACACAATGATGATAATTAGAATAGTAATCAAGCGTGTCTTTCCTTAAAAAGGGTCCAACTATATCCTTATTGAGAGAAATTAGATGGGGTAATGTCTCGGGATGGATGAAGTTATCACAATCAACGACAAAATAGTAATCATAACCCCGATCATAAGCATAGTCTAGACTTTTCTGCCGGATGTTGGCCAAAACTTTGAAACGGGTAGCATTCCATTCGTGTTCCTTATATTGTTCAACTTTTTCTTTGACATTAGAATAGTCTTCATAGATCTCTATGTATTGCTGTCGATGTTGGTCTGTCCAGTCTTTTAATATCGTAATGGTGTCGTCATTGTTGTTGTTTGATCGAATATATAAACCAATATACTCTTTTGGGTAGTCTGATTTAAGTATCAAGTCTAAATATAATGGTAACGAATAAGCTTTATCTTTGGCTAAGATGGCGATCAAGACTGTTGCTCGGGCGGACGTAGACGTAGCCATAGACGGTTTTTAAATATTACATGTAAGCTAAAGATTACATACTGATTAGACTTTTGTATTTAAACGTGAACCCTGAAACCTGAAACCTCAATGCCCAATCAATACCTTGGCCATCATATCCGAATCTGTCAAATTACAGCGACCAAATCCCTGGTAAAAATAGTAAGGATTTGGTCACTGAAAAAGTGTGATTTCGACGTTCTAAGGGTAGGGCCTTGGCGAGACTTCATATGGTCCGACTGATAGTTAACCAAACATAAATTTAGCACTATATCCGAAATCTGAAATCTGTCAAATTACGGTCACTCAGTCCTCAGTAAATTTACCAAGGATTTAGTCGCCAGAAAAGTGTGAAAATGGCGTTTCAAGGGTAGTATATATGTGAGCTAAAGCTCACATACTGGTTTGTCCACTATGTGGACAAACTACCTTGGCGAGACTTCTATCTGATAAATACAAAAATATATAGATATCGCTGATATTATGTTCGATTAACGAAACATAATCTGGCCACTAAATCCGAAATCTGTCAAATTACAGTCACCCAATCCTCAGTAAATTTACCAAGGATTTGGTCGCTAGAAAAGTGTAAAAATAGCGTTCCAAGGGTAGTATATATGTGAGCTAAAGCTCACATACTGGTTTGTCCACTATGTGGACAAACTACCTTGGCGAGACTTCTTATATGGTCAGCTTTGGCTCACATATATCTATCTGCTAAATACAAAAATATCTATATTCTGGTTGACCAAAATACAAAAATATAATTAGTCCATAGCTCTATCAGGGAAATCGGTTATAATACCATCAACTCCTAAACTTTGCAGGGCTTTCATATCTTTGGCATCGTTAACGGTCCAAGCATATACTTGTTTACCAGCTTGGTGGAACATATCAATAACCTCGGCGGTGATCAGCTGATAATAAACACCGACAACTTGACCAGTATCTTGAAAGCCGACATGTAACCCTTCGGTCGGGTCGATTATTCGACCAGTCATGACGCCGGCCACGCCATGATAGTTGGCAGCCAATCGATATGACATCAACTCCTTCTCGTTGAAACTAATAGCTATAACTCGGTCAAATGATGTTAGCCCTTGATCAACCGCCGCCTTCAACATAATAAATGTGTCCCAAGCGACATCATCACCCTTGAGCTCAATCGTCAACCTAATTTTGTCTAGTGGTAGAGCATGTAACAATTCGGAAAAGGTCACTAATGGTGGGAAAACAGTTTTGAGTTCTTTATAAGTCGACGTTTTTACCTCGATGTCGTGACCAGTCAGCCTCAATAAATTGGGGTCGTGAACGATAACTAAATGACCATCCTTAGTTCTTCTGACGTCAAACTCAATAGCATCGACACCCAGTTGTATAGCCATTTCAAATGCTGGTAGCGTGTTTTCGGTCAAATATCCCGACGCCCCTCTATGTGCTACTATTCTCATTTACTGATTGATTATAATATCGTATAAGATATTACTCTAACAGTACTTAGCAAATTGATGATAGCAGTGTTCCCGCTATCAAATAAAGCTAACTATAAAATGTCTGAACATCGTCCTGTGAAAAAATGGGAAGCGTGGTGTGGCGAAATATGGGAGCCGACATTAATCAACTGTCGACAATGTGGTCTGGTAGGGTATAACGAGCGAACCGATCGCTGTATACAATGTTGTATACAAAAGGCCACGGACAAGGCTAAGAATCAACAACAGAAACAATAAAAATTAATGCCCATAGGCATTAATCTGATGGTCAGCTTAAGCTGACCATATAAGATATATGAGCTAAGCTCATATATATATCAGGTCAACCCAGCCATTGGGTCAACTTGTTCATGATGTCGCGATATTTGTTTTCGCTATTTAAAGATGATCGAGCCAATGCTTGGCCAGCCTGTCTGATTTTATGTATTTCGGCCCGATTATCGGGTGACAGTATATATTTTATAGTTGGGACGGGATCAGCCATATCACACATAACGCAATTTATCCTATCGACAATGCCGATACGATTTAAGTATACCTGTTCTGTCTGAGGACATAATAATAAGGAGCCACTAGCTAGGATTTCAAAATATTTTAACACTAACAGATGAACATTCTCTCTTTTCATTGTCGTCATATTAGTCACGTGGGGTGACGATGAAAAAGAACATATATATTTGTTTAATCGTTCGGTGTATGCTATTTCGTTATAACCGGCCAGAGGTAATCTAACTATATCTGGACTATTAAGTGATAACATTTTCTGTCTCTCGGGGTAATGACCACTAGCAGCCCCAGAGACAGCTATTTTTATAATTGGGTCGGTGTTAAACTCAACAAAAGCACTGTCATAGGCCGTCCAAATATTAGTGAAGATAAACTTATTGGTATACTGTGAATAATCTTTACGATGGAAAGTTTCTAACTGCGCCATATCTTCGGCGAAACTTATAACGTAATGATTCTTCGGTGTATATAATTTAGTGACTATGTTATTGTATGATGTATATCCCGGGTGATACCAGAAGTCATTGGTGAAAAATACTATTTTGGCTTTGACTTCGTTATGATCCAATCTACCGATAAAGTCCAGTGCTTGTCCTGTTATGCGGTCACGCTGTAGAAAATAATAAAATATAATGACCATATTGCTGTTGGCGATATGTTCAGTGATGAATTGAGCGACGTCAGTAATCGTTGGACATTTTACATAAGTAAATCGATCATCGGCCTTAAAATTTTTATGGTATAAATCATGGGCTTTTGACATAGGTATATTGCCATTCACGATCACAGAATATTCCATTTAACTTTATAGGAATAATATAAACATGAGTTTACTTAAGTTCAACAAAAAGAACGATATTAGAGGGTCATTGGTACCGATTGAGTCGTACAAGAATGTCCCATTTAACATTGAACGCATCTTCTACATCAAAGGCATGGATAATCATCCACGTGGGTTTCATGCCCATCGTAAATCTATACAGGTTTTGGTTCCGATTGTTGGTTCCTTTGACATAACTTTAAGTGACGGTAAGGTCGACACGACCTATACTTTAGATGACGATGGTCAAGGTTTGTTGATACCATTATACACCTGGCTCAAGATGTATAATTTCAGCGACAATTGTGTTATATTGGTTTTATGTTCCTATGAATACGACGAAAAGGAGTATATAAGAAATTATGGTGATTTTTTGAAGGAGATTGAAGATATGGACAGGTCGGGCAGGTCGGGCAGGCCAATCGACTGCTTTTCGCTTCATAAGCAAGTCGACAGTTTAAAACCACAGATAATGAGGGAGATAAACACCATTATCGACAACAACCAATTTGTATTGGGGCCACAGTTAACCAGATTCGAGGGAAGCTTTGCTCAATACAATAACTCATCATACTGTCTCGGTGTTTCTAATGGGACATCGGCGATGATATGTGCCCTTAAATCATTAAAGTTGTCGCCAGGCGATGAAATTATTGTTCAGTCTAACACATATATTGCGGCCCCATTAGCTATCGATTTTTGTGGACTGCGTATTAAAGTAGTAGATGTTGACGATAGTCTTAACCTGGATCTTGACCAATTAGAAGATAATATAAGTAGTAAGACTAAGGCTATTGTGGTCGTCCATTTATACGGATCTTGTCCTGATATGCATAGGTTGCAGAGTATTGTCAGGAAACATAATATCTATCTTATCGAAGATTGTGCTCAGGCTCATGGATCAACATTTGACGGCCAGAAATTGGGTACCTTTGGTGATATTGGATGCTTTAGTTTTTATCCCAGTAAAAATTTAGGTTGTTTTGGTGAGGGTGGGGCAGTGGTAACCAATAATCCCGATCATTACGAATATATCAAGCGATATCGTAATTACGGCTCGGTAGAAAGGTATCAATGGGAAATCAAGGGCACCAATGATCGGATGCACAATATACAAGCAGCTATTTTAAATGTTAAACTTGGATATTTGGATGAATGGAACGGGCAAAGAAATATATTGGCTCGAATATATGATGCTGGACTTGCTGAGATACAGGGAATAACTATACCGGCCAACCATCCCAAATTATATCGGAATTATCATCTATATGTAGTCAGGGTTGAGCGACGTGATGAGTTGATGTCATATCTGAAGTCTAGCAACATTAATTGTGGCATACACTACCCCCATACCTTCTATCAAAGTAAGGCTTTTACTAGTACCGATGGTACCAATAATATAAATAGTTTGAATGGTTTAAGTACCAATGCTGACATTATTTGTCAAGAGATAATATCATTGCCAATGTATCCAGAGTTAGATGAGCAAGCTGTCATTAGAGTATGTCAAGCTATCAAAGATTTTTACAACAAGTAAATTAATGAGTTAAAACTCACACATTTATATATGTATATATAATGCAAGATCGTGCCACTAATATCGAATTGATTCGCCGGCTTGACTACGAATCGGTGAAATCTCTTTGTCAAGGTAATCGAGATATTAGACGAGTCTGTCTATCTAATTTTTGGCGACGGGAAGCTATTAATTTAGGGTTATCACCGGAACAAGTGGCTGATATCTTTACTCATAAACCAGACTATGTGTCAAATGCTGTTTATTTTAAATGGTTGGAAATGTGGGGCCTAGAAACAAGTGTCGGCAATTTTGTAAATGTGAGTAGGGGTGGACTTTTGCCATTAGTTAAATTATATGCTTATCTAGGAGTTGACGTTCACCATAATAGAGAGCAGGCTTTGTTAGATGCGGCTAGCAAAGGCCATTTAGATGTAGTACAATGGTTATACAGTCTGGGCGGAATTAGTCGCAATGATATTAATTGGATTTTACAATCGGCGGCTACCAGTGGACATTTGAATATTGTTCAATGGGTATACAGTCTGGGCGGAGTTGATCGCGAGGCCATTGATTGTGGTTTTATAGGGGCGGCTACCAGTGGACATTTGAATGTTGTTCAATGGTTATACAGTATGTGTGGAGTTAGTTGCGGTACCATTGATTACGCTTTAAGTGATATAGTTGACTATAACTGTAAATGTGTGGATGTAATCGATTGGTTAAATGATATCCGTATAGGACTTTGAGGTCCCGTATCCGTATATCAGCTTAAATTAATGCCGATAGGCATTAATCGTATGTGAGTTAAACTCACATATAAAAATGTCCATTGGTACCAATAACCAGATCGATGACGGAGTGATTATTCATCCCAACGTTGTTATTGGCAACAATAATATTATCAAGACCGGGACAGTCATCTATCCGAATACAATTATCGGTGATAATAACGTCTTTATGGAGGACAATAAGATTGGCACATTACCGGTCGAAGCTAACAAGAAATACGATGATTTATCTTATAATGGATTGGATATCGGTGATGGTAATATATTCCATGTTAGAAATGTTATATCAACTGGTTGTTACGACCGAACCCGGATCGGCAACGACAATAAATTTCTATCTGATGTGTTCATCTCCCATGACAACCACATCCACAATAATGTAACTTTCTATCCCCGAGTTTTTTCGGCTGGAATAGTTACTTACTACAGTCATGCCAGTATAGGTGCTGGTGCTTGTATTCATCAACGGTTAAAAGTGGGCGGCTATTCGATGATCGGCATGAACAACACTATCGTTCGTAATGTTTTACCTTTCATGATATGTATTAACAATCGATACAGTCGACTTAATTTACAGAAGATCGATAAAGATACAGCTACTGCTTTGACAAATATCGAAAGATCGTTAATAGATGACCCATCAAGCGTACCATCGATCAATGATCTGCCGTCAAACATACAGGATATTTTTAACCAGATACTGGGTTAACTGGATACTGGGTAACAGGTTGACCAATAGGTTGACAAACTGGTTGCGACGGATAATAAGCCAGCGCATCGCGACAGCCCGGCTTTATTCTGATGGGACAATGTCTATATTTCTCATAGGGACAATTTGGTGGACAGGGATATCCATTCTTGTACACAATACATCTTGGTTGAGTGCATCTGGTCGCCAAACACGTTTGCTGACATCTATAATTGGTGATGTCGATAGAATCATTGCTGCAGCACATACCCATTTAACTGGTTCAATTAAAATATTAATATATGGTCATCCATATCAGCCAACATTGATAAATATGAACACCCTAACACTATATCGTCAAAGTTAAACCATGGATAAAGATGTATTAACTATGATCGTATCCCACGTCGTTGATGGGATAGATGATATACGCGATTTACGATTAGTCAGCCGATTTTTCAACAAAACATTGTCTGATCCATTGGCTTGGAGATATTTCCCCAATATGGAAGTTAAATCTGATATAGATACATTGATATCCAATGTCGGGACCGTAAAGTCCCCACACGACCATCTTGATTGGTATCACGGCCACATCAACATATCTCTATCGGTGGCCGATATGGATAAGTTGGCTTTATTACCCCGCCGACATCAACAGAAATATGTTTGATCATCCTAGTCGAAGTTTTACGATAAGTATCTGAAAATACTTATTTTGGAGATAGAAGTCCCGTCAAGGTACTACCCTTGGAACGTCATTTTTGCACTTTTACAGCAACCAAATCCTTGGTTAATTTACTAAGGATCCGGTCACTGTATTTTGGTAGATTTCAGATTTAGCAATGAAAATATCTTTTGATCATCTTAGTCGAAGTTTTACAATAAGTATCTGAAAATACTTAT
>Ga0136601_1000457_pt1 | contig 17603 bp, 14 predicted proteins | sample AntRauMFilla2699_FD_181020 | JGI IMG/M metagenome (GOLD analysis project Ga0136601, IMG submission 181020) | Saline lake microbial communities from Rauer Islands, Antarctica - Metagenome Filla 2 #699 | ecosystem: Environmental > Aquatic > Non-marine Saline and Alkaline > Saline | place... | reverse complement strand
AACCGCAAAACACGATAGTTCATTACATCATATAAATTCCCCCTTAGCTCAGTTGGTTAGAGCATCTGACTGTTAATCAGAGGGTCCAAAGTTCGAGTCTTTGAGGGGGAGCAAAGTAAGCCTGATACGAAAGTATCGGGCTTTTTTGTTTGATTATATTTTCCTTTTCAAGTTCTGAATTCACTGGCACTTACAGTGATTTGAGCAAAAGTTAACTTTTTTCAAGAAAACATGAACCTACCCATTTTGACCCTAAAAAGGTACACAAAAAGGTAACAAGGGTTTTTATGAAAAGGTAACATGTACTGAATTGTATATCAATTAATTACAATTGATATGACAACAAACAACTTAAAAATTAGATTTGTACTTTATAAATCTAGAAGAACAATTAGTGGTAATGCTCCAATCCATTGTAGAGTGACCTACAACAAAAAGAGGAAGAGTTTTGCTACAGGATTATTTACAAGTCAAAAAGATTGGAATTCAAAGAATCAGCAGTCTGAGAAAGATGATATTGTTAATCAGAAATTAGAGCTCATCAAGCGTAAGCTTGAAGAGATTGAGCTATATCTTAAAATTAAAAATCAAGACTTTAATGTGGATAGTATTTTGGCAATGTTTCTTAATAAGCCAATCGAAGAAAAAGGCAAGACTGTAATTTCCTTCTATAATGAATTTCTCAAGAGACAAGAGGATTTGATAGGTAAGGATATCAAGCAGATTACCTGGAATAAATACAACTACATTTACAGTCATCTTGAAGAGTTCTTAAAATCTAAATCACTTCTAAATATAGAATTAAAAGAGCTCAAATTAAATTTTCTATCTGACTTTGAATATTTCCTGAAATCTGAAAAGAACAATAAACAGATCACTGTAAATAAGACTTTACAGAGATTTAGAAAAGTTATAAAACAAGCCCAGATAGAAGGGTTTTTAGATAAAGATCCATTTTTAGGTTATAAAGTTAAGAAGGTAAACAAACAAATTGTTTATCTCAAACAGTCAGAGCTTAAAAAACTCGAAGAGCATAAGTTTAGTAGTAATAGACTTGGGAAGGTAAGGGATTGCTTTGTGTTATGTTGTTACACAGGACTTGCCTATAATGAAATGTCAAGGTTAGAATCCAAGCACATTCAAACAAATAGTGATGTGAAGTGGATAATCATTGATCGAACTAAAACAGAAAAGACCTTAGAAATTCCACTTTTAAAAAAGGCTGAAGATTTAATTTCGAAATACACATTTGATGAGGTTCTTGAATTGCCTATAGTCTCTAATCAGAGGTTTAATTCTTATCTAAAGGAAATTGCTGAAATCTTAGGAGTAGAAAAGAATCTGACACACCATGTAGCCAGAAAAACTTTTGCTACTACTGTTCTGCTTGAAAATAACATTCCAATAGAAATTGTAAGCCACGTGCTGGGGCATAGCAATGTAAAAGTCACTCAAGATCATTACGGGAAAATTCTCAGTAGTAGCGTTGCTAAAGCCTTTAAAAAACTGAATAAAGGCTTATAAAAATTTTTTCAGAAATTTTTTTGAGGACTCTTTTATGGAGTTAAGCGTGATATAATTAAGTATCAACCCCCACCCTTTTTTAACTCTGGGAGACCCCCACTATGTTTAACCTATAAAAATTTTAATTATGGTAACTATTATTGATTACAAAGCCAGTGTAAACAAAGAATCTGGTGAAGAGTTTTATTCCTTGATTGTTCAAGGAGGAGTAGAAACAGTTAAAAGTGCTGAAACTGGTAGAAATTACTTAACAGCCAGGAAAGCTTATGTCACTTCTACATTTAATGAAATTACCTGTAAGGGTTTAATTGGAAGTCAAATACCGGGACAGATTGTGAAAGTAAGTTCTGAGCCTTACCAGTATGAAATTCCTGATACAGGTGAAACTGTGACTTTGACTCATCAGTGCAAATTTATGGATGATGAGGAAGCAGCAATGACAGAAAATTTCATTGAATCTGAAATGGTTAACTAATCATTTCAAGAACTTTTATAAGGAGTCTGTAATGAAGACTCATCTTAATGTATAGCCTACTATAATTTAAAATAGTAGGCTTTATAATTTTTAAAATTAGAACGTATAATTATGAAATTAGAAACAGCAAAAAAAGAATCACTTAAACTTAGAATAGGTTTAAGCGGAGCAAGTGGGTTTGGAAAAACCTATAGTGCCTTATTAATGGCTTATGGAATTGTTCAAAACTGGTCCAGGATAGCAGTCATTGATACTGAAAACAATAGCGCAAACTTATATTCCAACTTAGGTCAATACAAAACTTTAAACCTGAAACCTCCTTATTCACCAGAACGCTTTATAGAAGCTATAGAGCTATGTGAACAAAGTGATGTTGAGATTATCATCATAGATAGTATTTCTCACGAATGGAATGGTAAGGGTGGCTGTCTGGAGATACAAGAACAGCTAGGAGGGAGATTTCAAGACTGGGCTAAAGTAACTCCAAGGCATACAGCTTTTATTGATGCCATATTAAATTCAAAATGCCATGTGATCACTACTACTAGAAGAAAAACAGATTATTCACTTGATGTGGTAGGTAATGGTAAAACCAAAGTTATTAAACACGGAACAAAAGAGATAACACGGGAAGGTTTTGAATATGAATTAACTGTCAGCTTTGAACTGATAAATGACAACCATTTAGCTAAAGCATCAAAAGACAGAACTTCTTTATTCATAGACAAACCTGAATTTATAATAGGAATTGAAACAGGAAAGATCTTATCAAGTTGGTGCAAAAGCACAAATCAGGATTATCTAAAGATTATTTCTGACGAAATTGATTCATGTGATACACTTGAAGGATTGAGACATGTTTATAGAAAACATATTAATCACCAGGAGGAAATATTACCAAAGCTCCAAATAAGAAAACAGGAAATAGAAGAACTAGAGCAGCAAATGATTGACTCTAAAAACATTGATTAATTATGGAAAAAATAGAAACATATACTCAGTTTATTGAGGAAACAGAAATTGTAGAACCTGATCTAAAAGGGAATTCATTTATAGGAGGAAAAGCAGTTGAGGTGAGTTTAAGTCACTTGAAGGAAGACTGCATAATTCCAGTATTCTCAAAAGATAATGAATCTACAATTTCACACTATGAATTCATAAATGAAATTCAAAAGGCTGTAAGAATAGCATCTCCTTCTATAAGTATTACAAGGCCAATAATTAAGGTTTCTCATCCTGTAAAAGGAAGAATACCCTCAGCAATAGGTAAGCCAGTAAAGGAACTCAAGGAAGAAGAAAAAACTATTTATTATGAACGTTGTGCCTTTATATTTCAGATTCTTGATAAAAAAGAAAATGTAAATGGTGATGATCTGAATTTAACTATAGGAGGAGTGAGAGCCTATAATCAGGAAAATTTGTACAGCACTAAATCCCTTGAAAAATTTAAATTATTTATTGGTTATCAAAATATGGTCTGCACAAACTTATGTATATCTACAGATGGTTTTTCTGATGAGGTTAAAGTCAGTTCAATCGGAGATTTAGCTGATCATGTGATGAGGTTGATTCAAAATTACGATATGAAAAGACATCTGGGAATGATGGAACGTATGAGTAAATTTAAACTGAATGAAGACGAGTTTGCTCATTTCATTGGAAAGTTAAGAATCTATAATCATTTAGATAAAGCAAAGAAATCAGCATTACCTAGAATTCTTTTCACAGATAACCATATTAATCATGTGGCTAGATCATACTTAACTGATCCCAATTTTGGCTGTGATTCTGAAGGTAATATCAATCTATGGCAACTCTATAATTTGCTCACAGACGCTAATAAAGTTTCTTACATAGATAATAACATTGAGCGTAATGTAAATGCATACGAGCTAATGAATAAGCTGGGAGATTCTATTCTTTATGAGGAGCCAAACTGGTTCTTGCACATTATTATATAGCTGTTTTGTATGAAATCGAAATATTTCAATTCTATTCTGAAGTACTGCTCTCCAAAGATATTGTATATCATTAATGTTCACAGAAAACTAGATAAAAGGGTTTGTCCTTTTGAAGTGAGGGTATTATCTGATGTAGGAAGTCTAAAGAAGGGCGATATAATTTCAGTTGATAGTATAAAGGTAACAAGGGATTTTATCACCGTATTTATTATAGACTGTAAGGCTTATTATTACTATCATTTCGAGATTATGTAATACAGCTATATAATATAAGTGTTATACTGTATTTTGGATGAAAACCTTTTGAGACGGCTACACTTTCAAAAAAAGCCACTGAAAACGGATTGATCAATAATAATCACCTATTTCATAAAAGGGGTAGGTGATTTTTTTAATCAAAAAAGTTAACTTTCTAAAAATTAAATTTATGGTACCTATTAAAGTCAGACTTTCAGATTTTACATCTGAAAAAAAATACCTAAATCTACAATTAAGGTTTTTTCAGTTTTGTGAAAAGCATGGAGATCCTCATATAGAACTGGATCAATTAAAACCTAATGATTTTGAAATTATCTATAAGGAGCAAACAGATTATAATGAGGAAGAATATCATTCTATAAAGTTTGATGAATTTGTTCAAAATCAAATATTCCTTATCTCACACAGAGCTTTATTGCAATTAAATAGAGAAGTTAAGAAAATGGATCTAGTAAGGAAAGATGAATTAAAGCGTTTTGTAGACAAAAAATTAAAAACAATTGAAAATATAAGAGCCAAAATAATTGAAACCTCAGAGATTTTAGACTCAACCCATGTTGATTCATTACAAACTCAGATTGACATATTGATAGAAAATATAGATTCTATTGAATTTGAAAAAGGTATTATACTTGATAAACGAATTAGATTAAATTGGCGTCAAGCAGACTTTCTGCTATTAATTAGCCTGCTTAGAGAAAATGGGCATATAGATTTAAAAACTACTATAACTGAAACTGGTTTAGCAATTGATCAAGTTTTTGCATTCAAAAACTCTAATACCAAAACATATCAGAACTATCAAGGATCAGCTCATAAACTTGAAGGTATAATTAATGGATCTATAGGAATAAAGAAACCCGTTAATCGTTTAAAAAAAATCTTTACAGATGATTTCTTCGAAAATATTTAACTATTAGGAACAGGGGTAAAATATTTCCCCCAACTAGAGGTTTAGTTTAACCATACCTTTGTACCAGCTTAGATAATCTAAGCAAGGTAACGGACTCGCCTTGAGAGTCTTTAACAAAGTAAATATGTTAAATATTGAATCAAATTTTTGGACTAAGGAAAGAGGAAAAACAAAAATTTCCCAGTCACAATTAATCTCCTTTCTAGAGGAGAAAGGCTTTTGTAAGATAAAGCTGAGTGAAACTAATGATCTTTTAGTAAGGGTCAGAAACAATGTAATTTCTAAATCGAGTATTCCAAAGATTACACTCGCCATTAAGAATTACTTACTTCGAAAAAAAGAACATGAAGTTTTAGAAACTTTTGCCCGAGGAGTAGGGAATTATCTTAATAACAATAAACTTAATCTTTTAAAAGTAGCTGAAGTAAAATCAGACCGAGATGATTATGATGTAGCACGATTCTATTTTAAAAATCATTTTTATGAAGTTACAAAAAAAGGTCTTATCCAAAAAAAATATGAGGAATTGGATTTCCCAATCTGGGACACTAAGATCATCGACAAAGAAGTTAACTTTCAAAACCTCAAAAATAGGGTAGGTCAATTTGAAAAATTTTGTCATCTACTATCGAAAGAGGATAATGAGAGATTCAAATCTTTGAAAACCATTATTGGATATCTTCTTCACGCTAATAGGGAAAGAGGAGAAGATAAGGCTGTAATCCTGTACGATGAAAAGATGAGCTTGAATAATAAAGCCAACGGTGGAACAGGTAAAACACTCCTATGTAAGGCGCTTTCGTATTGTAGAGAAGTAGTTGAGTTTGATGGTAAGGAAATTAAAAGAGGCAGTTGGTTCAAGAATCAACGAATCGAATTATCGACTGATATCTTACATTACGATGATTTAGAAAAAGGGACATCCCTAGAAAACTTTTTTACTGCTACAACTTCTGGAATCGAAGTTGAGAAAAAGCGACAGCAATCTTTTATGATACCTTATGACCTTATGCCTAAATTAGTATTCACTTCTAACTATTATGTAAACGGACCAACAGGATCCTCAGATACCAGAAGAAGGTTAGAATTTGAAGTTGCGAATTTTTTTGATGATAAGTTTACTCCTGAAGATTACTTCGGTAATCGTTTTTTTGGAAGACAATGGGATCAGCAAGAATGGGGCAGATTTTATTCTTTTATGATGGATTGTGTGAAAGAGTATTTGGAACATGGTCTAATCATGCCTAAGCCTATTAATTTAAATAAGTCCAAGACCATGACAGATACTTCTGAGAATTTCACTGAATTTGCCAGTGAATGGTTTGAAACCGATACTTGGATTGATAAGAAGGGAATGGAAGAAGAGTATTCAGACCTGTATAATGAACAAGTTACTCCTCACAGATTTAAGAAATGGATTGATGACTATGCAGAGAGCAATGACTTTAAAGCTGATTTTAAGAGTACTAACTCAATAAATAGGTTTATTCTAAAAACTGATTCTAAATCAACTAGAAAATAAGTAAGATATGAAGGCGATAGAAAGAAGAAATGAAATGATTATTTACAAGGCAACTAATGAGAATACCAGTCAGGTATACATCGGCTCAACCACAGACTCACTAGATCAAAGAAAACTTGATCATAATGAAAGAGCTGATAGAGAAGAAGCAGGAAAATTTTATGAAGCCATCCATACTTATGGAGCAGAACACTTTAAATGGGAGACCATAGATACAGCAGAAAATGTAGATGAGCTTGCTTTAAAAGAGCAGCAATACATTAAAGAGTTCAAGGCTAATGAAAAAGGCTATAATTCAGATTGTGGCGGAGGATTCAAAAAATCAGTTTATCAGTATTGTACTGAGACAGGAAGACAATTGAAAAAATTTAATTCTTTAGAAGAAGCTGCAAATGCAGTCAATTCTTCAAAATCAAACATAAGCTCAGCATGTTTAGGTAACTCCAGATCAGCGAAAAGCTTTTACTGGTCATATCTTAATCAAGAGCATTATAAAACTACTGATAAGCGCTTAAAATGCGTTAAGCAGAAAAGTCAAAGTGGAAAAGTAATTCAGGAATTTAAATCCATTGCTGAAGCCTCCAGACAAACAGGAATAAGTAAATCCTGCATAGCTAAAGCTGTAAGAGGAGAACGTAATCATGCAGGAAAATTTCTATGGACTAAGTAAGTTCATAACTCCTGATAATATTAAACCAGTTCATTTATTTGAGCTGGTTTTTTTAATTATTAAATTCTAAATATCTATTTAGTTATAAAACAATCACTAAACTATCCATTATTTTAAGAATTTTAAAAGTTATTACTATTTTAGTGTTTCATAATTCATCCTAGAACATGACTTTTATAATCAGCTTGATTAAAAAAGCCATAAACTAATCTATTAATGCCTAAAAATGTAAATCAGAATCCTGAACAAATAGCCAGAGATAAAATTGATCAAATGCTTGAAAAGGCTGGTTGGTTAGTTCAGTCAAAAAATAAAGTTGATTTAAATGCTTCGAAGGGAGTTGCAGTACGTGAATATCAAACTAATGTTGGTCCTGCAGATTATGTCCTTTTTGTAAATGTAAAGCCTGTTGGTATTATTGAAGCAAAAAGAGAAGAAGAAGGTCACAGATTAACAGTGGTAGAAGATCAGTCCACTAATTATGCTAATGCCAAATTAAAATATCTAAATAATGATCCCCTGCCATTTGTATATGAAAGTACTGGCACTATAACTCGTTTTACTGATTACAGAGACCCTAAGCCTAGAGGAAGACCTATGTTTTGGTTTCATAAGCCTGAAACCATTTCACAATGGATTAAAAAAGACAAAAGCTTAAGAGAGCGATTGTTGTCTTTACCTGAATTGAATGTAACAGGATTAAGACCTGCTCAAATAGTTGCTATAAACAACCTTGAACATTCTTTCAAGAAAAATAGACCTAAGGCTCTAATTCAGATGGCTACTGGTTCAGGAAAGACCTTTACTGCTGCAACCTTTGTGTATAGACTGCTTAAGCATGCTGATGCTAAGCGAATCTTATTTTTAGTAGATACCAAAAATTTAGGAGAACAGGCAGAACAAGAGTTTATGACCTTTCAGCCTAATGATGATAACAGAAAGTTTACTGAATTATACAATGTACAGCGATTAACTTCGAGTTATATAGCATCTGATAGTCAAGTTTGTATTTCTACCATACAACGCCTGTATTCTGTCTTAAAAGGAGAAGAACTGGAAGAAAGTGCTGAACAAGATAACCCTAATGAGAGTAGTTGGCTCAAAAGTAAAATGTCTGAAAAGAAAGCCATTCCTGTGGACTATACTCCAAGAGTACCTATAGAACAATTTGATTTTATAGTAATTGATGAAGCTCACCGTTCCATTTATAATTTATGGAAACAAGTTTTAGATTATTTTGATGCTTTTCTTATTGGTTTAACTGCAACACCTGACAAAAGAACATTTGGTTTTTTTAATGAAAACGTAGTTAGCCAATATACCTATGAAGAATCTGTAATAGATGGTGTAAATGTTCCTTATGATGTTTATACGATTGAAACTGACATTTCACAAAATGGTGCAATGATAGAATCTGGTTGGTTTGTAGACAGACGAGATAAGTTAACACGTAAAAAACGTTGGCAACAAGAAGATGAAGCTACTGACTATAAACGCAACGATTTAGATAAAAAAGTAGTCAATCCTAGCCAAATTAGAAACATTATTCGAGAGTACAAAAAGGCTTTAAAAACTACTATTTACCCAAATCGTATTGATGAAAATGGAGATTACGAAGTTCCAAAAACGTTAGTCTTTGCAAAAACAGATAGTCACGCAGACGATATTATAAAAATCATTAGAGAAGAATTTGACGAAGGAAATGACTTTTGCAAAAAAGTAACTTACAAAATTGAGGAAGACCCAAAATCTATATTAAACCGTTTTAGAAACTCTTATTATCCTCGTATTGCAGTTACTGTGGATATGATTGCCACTGGAACAGATGTAAAACCTTTGGAGGTTTTGTTGTTTATGCGAGATGTAAGAAGTGTAAACTATTTTGAGCAAATGAAAGGTCGTGGTACACGAACAATGAATAAAGATACTTTACAATTGGTATCTAAAACAGCCAAAAGCAAAACCCATTTTGTTATTGTAGATGCTGTTGGAGCTACCAAATCTAAAAAGACCGATAGCAGACCTTTAGAGCGTAAACCTTCTGTGGCTATGAAAGATTTATTGGGTGCAGTAACAATGGGAGTTGCAGACGAAGATTTGTTTTTATCATTAGCAAACCGTTTAATTCGTTTAGAAAAACAAATTACAGAAAAGGAAAAAGATAGATTAATGGAGTTTTCTGGAGGTAAAAACTTAAAACAAATTACCAAAGAATTAATTACTGCTTTCGACCAAGACGAAATTGAAACCAAAGCACAAATTGAAATTGATAAAATTCCTGTACAAGACCAAACACCTGCATTAATTGAAGATGCCAAAAAGAAAGCTCAAGAACAATTGGTTTTAGAAGCTAGTAAAACATTTAACGGAGAGTTAAATGGTTATTTAGATAATGTACGTAAACAACACGAACAAATTATCGATAGTCACAACATAGATACTATTACAAAAAGTGAATGGGAAACCACTTCTGTAGATAAAGCAACAGAAATCATAAAAGATTTTACCGAGTATTTAATAGCAAACAAAGACGAAATTAAAGCGTTGAGTATTTTTTACAATCAACCTTATAATCGTAGAGACATCACCTTTAAAATGATAAAAGAAGTGATGGAAAAATTACAATTAGAAAAACCATTATTAGCACCAGATTATGTTTGGGATGCTTATTCAACTTTAGAAGAAGTGAAAAGTAAACAACCAAAAGATGAATTAACAGCTTTAGTATCTTTAATTAGAAGAGCTTGTGGAATAGACAGCGAATTGAAAGCCTACGACAGCACAATTGAAGCTAATTTTAATAAATGGATTTTTAAACAACATACAGGACAACACAATCGCTTCTCGCAAGAACAATTAGATTGGTTACGAATGATAAAAGACCACGTAGTAAGCAGTTACCATACAGAAATAGACGATTTAGATTACACACCTTTTGATGCAAAAGGTGGAAAAGGAAAAATGCACCAATTATTTGGCAAACAAATGATTGAAATTATTAATGAACTTAACGAGGTATTAGCAGCATAATGAAAGAAGATTGGATAGAAGTAATTTCATCTGAAATATTAGATATTAGAGACGGAACACACGACACACCGAAATATATTCAAGATGAAGTACATCCTCTTGTCACTTCTAAAAATTTAAAACAAAGAGTATTAGACTTAACAAACGTAAAATATATTTCTGAAGAAGATTTTATTGAAATTAATAAAAGGTCAAAGGTTGATATTGGAGATGTACTTTTTGCAATGATAGGAACAATTGGAAACCCAGTTGTAATTAAAAAAGAACCACATTATTCAATAAAGAATATTGGTCTTTTTAAAAATAGATTTAAAGTAATTGATTCAAACCTTTTAGGCTATTTTCTAGACTCTACTACTTTTTATCATCAACTTCAAAAAAAACAATTTTTAAAAGGTACAACTCAAAAATTTATCCCGTTAGGTCATTTACGTAAAATTGAACTTCCACTTCCACCTCTAGTCGAACAAAAAGCAATTATCAATAAAATAGAAGAACTGTTTAGCAGTTTAGATAGCGGAATTACTGACCTTAAAAAAGCAAAAGAACAATTGGCAATATATAGGCAAGCGGTTTTAAAAAAGGCTTTTGAAGGAGAATTGACCAAAGAATGGAGAGAAAAACAAGCCAATTTACCTACTTCTGAAAAATTATTAAAACAAATAAAAGAAGAACGCCAAAGGCTTTACGAAGAACAATTGAATGATTGGAAAAAAGCTGTAAAGATTTGGAAAAAAAATGGGGAAGAAGGTAAAAAACCTAAAAAGCCGAAAAAAATAATTGATTATCCAGAAATCGAACAATCGAGCACATTACCTATTTTGAATTTAGGAGAATTAGTTTTCCAGATTTCAAATAAAATGATGCCTAATGAAGCACCTGAATTTCCTTTTATTGGTATGGATTGTTTAGAGAAAAATGCTCTTAAACCTCATTTTACATATAAGTTCAAGGAATTTAAAAGTGCGGGAAATTGGTTTAATACGAATCACGTACTATATGGTCGTTTAAGACCTTATCTAAATAAGGTTTATCAAGCAGAATATGAAGGTGTTGCTTCTGGAGAATTTATCATTTTAGAAACTATTAAAAGTTTTAGTCCTAATTATTTAAAACTAATATTACATCAACAAGACTTTGTTCATTGGGCAAACAAGCAATCAGCAGGCGATAAACCTCGCGTGAAATATGACCAAATAGCCCTATATCCAATAAAAGTTCCCACTATAAAAGAACAACAACAAATCGTCCAAGAAATAGAAAGTCGTTTATCGGTTTGTGATAAAGTCGAAGAAAGTATTATAGAAAGTTTAGAAAAAGCCCAAGCCTTACGCCAGAGTATTCTTAAAAAAGCATTTGAAGGAAAACTATTAACCAAAGATGAAATTGCTAAATGTAAAGCTCAACCAGAGTATGAACCTGCAGGTGCTTTGTTGGAAAGGATTAAAAAAGAGAAAACCAAGAAATAACCATAATTATGAAATTATCCAATATCACAGAAAATCATCTAATAGCTGCTGCTAAAAAAATCGATACTGAAGGAATACCAAAACAAAAAATAAACAATAAGTATTGGTTAGAATTAAATGATAAAGAATACCCTTTTAAACATCTCACTAACGAGGCTTATAAAATTGCTGAAAACACTAACGAAGATTTAGATTTTCAATCTACAGAGAATTATAGAAACGATATTGAAAGTTTTGGCTATAACATAAATCGATATCCACAAAACATTAACTTCTTTAAAAAATACGAGGTAGAATACTTTTTAAAAGTAGCTAGTAAAAGCTACAGAAAATCTAATCCAGAAGATGTTTTAAATAGTAAATTAATAATACCAAATGTCAAAAAACTAAATTTTTGGGCAGCAGAATCTGTTATAGAAGATTTTGAACCAAAACTTGATAATTCTTGGCAGTGGTCTGGAACCTTTAAGTCCTACTTATGGATCCGCGTTCTAAAGAAAAATAAAAGTAAAAAAGTTTTTTTTGTATTGGGTATAACTGAAAATGGACTAGATATTCACTTAGACTGCCAAAGATCTAACCATACTGGAGGTAAAACAGAGGCACTCCCAATCCACATAATTGAATCCTTTGATAGGTATTTAAATGAAGCTGATTATTCACCAAAATCAATTAAACTAGAAAATTTTGATAATTATAATTGGGATAGTTTAATTGAATTTACTCAGAATTATTTCTACAAATACGAAAGTTTATATGATGAGCTTGAAGCGTTAACAAGAGAAGGAAAGCCTGTAAAACAAAAAGAAAAGTACAAATTATTCGATTCTGATATTCCTGATAAAACAAAATCCTATGTGAATAGAAATAGAAGTTTTAAAGGTAGAAATACAGATTGGAGTAAAAAGCAAGCTACATCTAGTAAGCTAGGACTACTTGGCGAAGAATTGGTTATTCACATCGAAAAGCAAAAACTTGAAGAGTTAGGATTTCTTGATAAAACTGAGGATATACAAAAAAAGTTAGATGGAGAAGGTTATGATATCTATAGTTATGATGAAAACGGAGATGAAATTTTCATAGAGGTTAAGACTACAAAAGGAAATATTGACGAACCTTTTTATTTGTCAATAAATGAAAAAGAATTTTGGCAAAGACATTCAGAAAAATATGTCATCTACCGATTGTATAATTATGATTATCTGAATAAAACTGCTAATATTTATAAAATCAAAGGAAGTGAACTTTCTGAGTTCATTTTATCACCTACTAATTTTGAAGTTTCTAAAACTTAAATCTTAATGACAGACTCAACTATAATATCAAAAATTTGGAATCTTGCCAGTGTACTACGTGACGATGGTGTAGGTTATGGTGATTACTTGGAGCAGATTACCTATTTGTTATTTCTAAAGATGGCAGATGAACTGAATAAACCTCCATACAATAAGGGTTTAGAGTTTCCTAAACTAAAAGATGTAGAGGGAAATGAAGTGAAAGACGCAGAAGTTGCTAACTGGGAAACCTTATCTAGAAAACGAGGAGCAGAGTTAGAGTCATTTTATGTTCAGTTGCTAAGAACCCTTTCAACTGAAAAAGGGACCCTTGGTCAAATCTTTACCAAAAGTCAAAATAAAATACAGGATCCCGCTAAACTCTTAAAAGTTATCAATCTTATAGACAAAGAAGATTGGTCTATGATGGGAGCAGATATAAAAGGGAAAATTTATGAGGGGCTTTTGGAGAAAAATGCAGAAGACACTAAAAGTGGTGCAGGACAATACTTTACACCTAGAGCATTAATTAGAACAATGGTAGCATGTGTTCAGCCCAAACCTTTAAAGACCATATCAGACCCTGCATGTGGCACAGGAGGTTTCTTTTTAGCAGCTTATGACTGGATAGTGGAGAATCACAGCCTAGACCGAGAAGAAAAGGAATTCATTAAAAACAAAACCTTTTATGGCAATGAAATAGTTGCCAACACTCGTAGAATGTGTTTGATGAATATGTATTTACATAATATCGGAGAAATAGATGGAGAGTCATTTATAAGTCCAAATGATGCTCTAGTATCAGATGATGGTATTCGATATGATTATGTGCTTGCTAACCCCCCTTTTGGAAAGAAAAGCACCATGACTTCTACTAATGAACAAGGTGATGTAGAAAAAGAAGATTTGAGTTATAACCGTCAGGACTTTTGGGAAACTACTTCTAATAAGCAATTAAACTTCTTACAGCATATAAAATCTCAATTAAACATTAATGGTGAAGCAGCTGTTGTACTTCCTGATAATGTATTGTTTGAGGGTGGAGCTGGTGAGGAAGTTAGAAAACAATTACTGAAAACAACAAATTTACACACCATTCTAAGATTACCTACTGGAATTTTTTACGCACAAGGAGTTAAAGCCAATGTGTTGTTTTTTACCAATAAGCCAGCAAGTAAAGATCCTTGGACAAAAGAAATCTGGTTTTATGATTATAGAACAAATGTACATCATACTCCCAAGAAGAGTCCAATGCGAGAAGAGCATTTAAAAGAATTTGTAGAGCTTTATAAAGGAAAAAATATTGAAAAGAGGGAAGAAACCTGGAGTGAAGATAATCAGGATGGCAGATGGAAAAAATATACTTACGATGAGGTTATTGCAAGGGATAAAACAAGTTTGGATATTTTCTGGTTAAGGGATAAAAGCCTTACAGATTTAGAAAATCTACCTGACCCAGATATTTTAGCTAATGAAATAATGGAAAATTTAGAATCAGGGCTAAATAGCTTTAGAGGTATTGTAGAAGCTATTGGGAGTGAAGATGAATAGTTCAAACCAGCTAATTTAAAAATTTTGAAAATTAAGCAGTTTTTTAATTTTTGATATCAAGTTTGAAGCGACTTATAAGTAATCATTTATTAAGAACTAATAATAGCTAAAAGTTAAAATAATACAACAGTTACCCTTATAAGGTAACTATATTATATATTTGCAGTGAAAATAAACTATAAAACAAAAAAACTTGAAAAAACATTTAATGATGATAGAAAGCTCATTAAAGAGCACGGACAGCTAGCGAAAAAACTAAAGCAGAGAAAAAATCAAATAGAAAGTGCTGAAAACCTTAAAATACTTTCTGATCTGCCACAATTAAGATTACACCCTTATAAAGGAAACAGAATTGGTCAGTGGTCAATAGATATTAAAAATAATTGGAGATTAATTTTTAGTCTTGACAATTCGAATATTTCTAATATAACAGATGGTGGAGTGAATTTAAAAGACATTACAATTATCAAAATTGAATCTGTTGAAGATCCCCATTAAAAAACACAACTGATGACTTTATCTACATTAGAAGCAAAAAAACAACTATTATCGATTCCAGGAGATACTATCCTAGAAACTATAGAAAACCTTGGCATATCTCAAACAGAACTTGGAGAGCGTTTAGGTAAGAATAAAGGGAAAATGAGTAAACTGATTAATGGAAAGACTTCGATTACCAACGAGACAGCTCGTAAATTAGAAATGGTTTTAGGGATTGAAGCTAGCTTTTGGTTAAATTTAGAACAAGCTTATCAGCAAGAGATTTTAGAACTAGAAAAATTAGAATTTCTAGAAGAATGTAAATCCTGGATTAAAAGGTTTCCTCTATCATTCTTAAAAAGGCATAAGTATTTGCCTGATACTAGAGACAAAATTAAGCTAAGTGAAGCCTTATTAAAATTTTATAGTGTTGCCTCTCCAAAACAATGGAAAGATATTTATTGCGAGGAATCTATAAGTTTTAAAATAGAACTAAAGAATACATCTACTCCAGAATCTATATCAACATGGCTTAGATTAGGTGAGCTATCTGTCCAGAAAAATAATTTGAAAGATTTTGATAAAAGAAGTATAAATAAGAGAATTGGGGAATTTTTAAATATTTGTTATGATCCAAGTGATGAATGGCAAAACGATTTAAAACAACTCTGTGCTGAATTAGGTATAGCGCTTTGTTTAATCCCATCTGTTCCAAAAGCACCTATTTATGGAGCTGCACGTTGGTTAAATAATAAATCTACACCAGTTATACAACTTACTGATAGAAATAAAGACTATAATTCATTTTGGTTTAGTTTTTTCCATGAGCTAGCTCATATTTTAAAACATAAAAAAAATGAGGTTTTTTTAGAAGGTTTAGAGGATATAGAACAAAATCAGGATAAAGAAAGAGAAGCAGATGAATTTGCTAGTAAATATTTAGGCATTCCATTTGGAGAATTATTAGATATTTCAAATTTTAAAACTTTTGATAGTTTAAAACAGAAAAGGAAAATAGGAGAACTTTCTGATAAATTAAATTTAAATCAAAGTATTATAGTTTCACAGCTCCAAAGAGAAAAACTTATTCCATACAACGATTTTGAAATGAATCAGTTAAAACTTAAAGTAGAGTTTAATAATTAAAAGCTAATATTATGGGTAGAAATCAACATGTCGTAAAAGGAAAAAAGGGTTGGAGTGTTAAGGGAGAAAATAACTCCAAAGCGACATCAAGTCATAGAACTCAAAAAGATGCTATTGATAAAGCCAGAGTTATAGCCAAAAATCAAAAGTCAGAAGTTGTAATTCATGGTAAGGATGGGAAAATAAGAGATAAAGATAGTTATGGTAATGATCCTCACCCACCAAAAGACAAAAAACATTAAACTAAATTACTGGAAGCATCTTTCATTAAATTAATTCCAGTTTACAAATGCTTCTATTTAGTAGATTAACATAAACTAATTATTGAAAAACAAATAAAAGGTATACAATTCGGTAACAGAAAAAGTTGATTAGGCTTAAGTCTCTTTAAACCAATACTTAACAGATCAAAGTTCGAGTCTTTGAGGGGGAGCAAAGTAAGCCTGATATGAAAATATCGGGTTTTTTTGTTTTAAATAATCTAAGTGATGCATCACAGCATTTACCTATTATTTTTAAAATGTATTGAGTTGATTTCTTGGTAAAGCATTTTTGAGCCGGTATACTCTTAAACTGAATATTTTCCCTACTTTTAGTCAAAATATAAAATTTATGAAACCGCTTTTTACACTAGCTCTTTTAATGCTTAGTCTTTCACTTTCAGCTCAACAAACCTATATCTACTGCGGAAATCTAGTAGATGTTGAAAAAGGAAAAGTAGTCTCAGAGAGGACAATTATTGTTGAAGATGATTTGATAAAAGACATAAAAAATGGATTTGTTGAAGTTCCGGAAGCTTCAGAACTAATTGATTTAAGAAATTCTACCGTTCTTCCAGGCTTGTTTGATATGCACGTTCATTTAGAATCTGAAACTTCAAAAAATAACTACATCAAGCCTTTTACACTTAACGAAGCAGACGTGGCTTACGAAGCCCAGGTTCACGCTAAAACTACTTTGATGGCAGGCTTCACTTCGGTAAGAGATCTTGGAGGAAGTGGTGTGAATACAAGTTTAAGGGATGCCGTTAATAAAGGATTTGTGGTAGGACCAACCATCTATTCTGCTGGTAAATCCATAGCGACTACCGGAGGTCATGCCGATCCTACCAACGGTTACAAAGCTACCTTAATGGGAAGTCCTGGTCCATCCGATGGTGTTATCAACGGAACTTCAGAAGCTCGGGAAGCTGTAAGGCAGAGATATAAAAACGGTGCGGATGTGATTAAAATTACTGCTACCGGTGGTGTTTTGAGTGTTGCTAAAAGCAGCCAGAACCCTCAGTTTTTTGAAGATGAATTAAGAGCTATTGTAGAAACCGCCAATGACT
>Ga0136601_1000456_pt1 | contig 17642 bp, 16 predicted proteins | sample AntRauMFilla2699_FD_181020 | JGI IMG/M metagenome (GOLD analysis project Ga0136601, IMG submission 181020) | Saline lake microbial communities from Rauer Islands, Antarctica - Metagenome Filla 2 #699 | ecosystem: Environmental > Aquatic > Non-marine Saline and Alkaline > Saline | place... | reverse complement strand
GTGCCAAGAATCCAGTCGTTGTGCAGTTTTGGCGCGAAATTGCTACCAAAGCTGGCGGCGAAGCGTCGCTCGAGAACATTGTGCCGTATATCGTATCGAAGTTTGATGTCTTCACAGCCAACGACTATATGCGTCCAATTATCGGCCAACAACAATCCGCCTTTAACAATCCGCCTTTAATTTTCGGCAAGTGATGGATGAACGTAAGATCTTGCTAGTTAACTTATCAAAAGGACGATTGGGTGAAATCAATGCCAATCTGATCGGAATGATTGTAGTAGGTAAAATTTTGATGGCGGCCTTGTCGCGGGTTGATAATCCGCGCATGGACTTTGCGCCGTTTTACTTACACATCGATGAGTTTCAAAATGTGTCGACACCCGCTATTGCTTCAATTTTATCTGAAGCCCGTAAGTATAAGTTGAGCCTAACTATGGCACATCAGTTTATGGCGCAGCTTGATCCAGCGATTAAAGACGCTGTCTTTGGTAACGTGGGTTCAATGGCGGCGTTTCGGGTGGGGTATGAAGATGCCGCTGTGTTAGAAAGTCAGTTTTCCCCAGTGTTTACTGCCAACGATCTCATGAATGTGCCGAATTACACGGCTCTCGTGCGAATGCTGGCTGACGGTGTTCCTGCTAAGCCGTTTAGTTTGGCGACATTGCCGCCGACTGCATCGGTGGCGGCGAATGTGGCAGATATGATTGCTTATAGTAGTTCACGGTATGGCCGACCGCGGACTGAGGTAGAGCAAGAGATTGCTGCTCGCTATACCAAAGAGATGCCGGCTGCTGATCCGCCCACGTATCTATAAATCTATAAATATTTTTTATGTCAGAAACACCACCGCAGTCACCTAACCATACTAAAAAAATCAAAAGCTTCGGTGAGCTTGATACACTGATTTCAGATACGTCGAATCCTGTGCGCGAAACTGCCGATACGGTTGTAGCGGAAGAAAAAGAGCCAAACAATCCATCTTCTGCCTCCGAACAGCTTGAGCAAAAAGCGGCCAAGGAACAATATTTTACTAGCGTTCGCGCAGATCTGATTAGTTTATTGGTAGGTCGTGGCCTGACTGAGGAGAGGGCGCAAGCTATGCTATTCGATTCTCTAGACAAGGAGTTTGCCAAATCAACTCTCGACAAAGCAGCGATTGATAGAATTGCTCATAATTTGCACGTAGGAACTGTATCGGAAGTCGATGCACCTACAGCTGAAGAAGATGTTGAAATAGCTAACAAGAACGAAACAGTGGCAATTGTGCCAGACAATGATCAGGAAACTGGTTCTGTAATTGCAGACGACACGCCATATAATGAAGTGGTGCAGCAGGTAGATGATTTTATTCCCCAGCTGGATAAAGCACTAGAATCAGGTGCCTTTCCAGTTACATCAAACTATCAGCAGTCGCGACAAATATTGCATCAATACGGGGAAAAATTGCACACGTTAAGGAACCGGCTGGTCAATCTACCTACTTGGGAAACCAATCAGACACTCTTGCCACTACAGCAACGCAGGACCGCCGACGAATTATTGCTGTTGATAGAAAAGGCAAAGGCAGAATATGAGACGGTGTCTAAAAATATCCAGGCACAAGCTGGTTTTAAAAGGAGCTTTGGTGAGTATGCGGCAGTGCGCGAAGAAATGAATTTGGGTGACATGGCTGATCCGGCTGCCATTGAGAAACCAAAGCGAACTGGCTGGTGGGATACAGAATTTCAAAAATTAAAACACACTACCGCTGCCGAAACAACTATCGGACCAGCTGAGGTCGCGGCGGCAGAACAACCTCCGAGTGAAGAGGTTTTAGTAGCGAGTGCAACCGAGAAACTAGAAGCAGGTTTTATAGAAGCGGTGCAGCAGCACGTACATAATTTGCGATTACTACTAGAAGCTGAGGGGCGTGGCTCAGTATTTTCCACGGTAAGCTCCAATGGTCCTTTACGGAAGCCAGACATTACCCGTTTGCTAGAAGCTTCGGAAACTAAATACAATCGCTTACAGAAGGATCTCCGAGCTGCCGGTGCGACTGATCTGGTTGTTTGGGCTGACGAACAAATTGCCCCATTGGAAATAAAATTTGGTTGGCGCAAAAAACCTTCATTACTTGCACGTGCTAAAAAACGTTTTTTTGCAAAGTAATACACAGCTCAATTTGATATTTTGCTCACCCGTTCTTTTAAGGATGCTATAATGGATAAATATGACACAAGGGTCACGTTCTTCGCAGTCTCAAACTTCATTTGATTTTAATTCGCAGGCTGGCGTGGCCCAGGTTCTTCTGTCTGTACGAAAAAGTGAAATGCCTCTAGAGAGTAAAAATGAGTTACGAGACTTAGTATTTTTGTATGCTAATTCTGGTGGTGACTCGGCAATCCGTAATACCCTTGAGAAGCAATTGCTTGCCCATAATTTGCATCCTGTTTCCTCGGTAAAAGCGAGTCACAATACGGACAATGATTACGACCAGGTATCCCGAACTCCACAACGACCGACTGTTCATTATGGTTTCTCTGGTGCTCGACCTGCTCCGCAGAGCTTCGTCACTGCACCGCAGCCAGCCGTATCGAACACACCAGTAACTCCAACTGCTACCCAGTCAGTTGCTGATACAAAATCTTCTTCTCCTAGAAAAGTCTCACCTACCATCCGTTCATCAGTCCGTGACGCGAAGTCAAAGGTGCTGCCGCAGACATCTGATAGTGTAGTTACAAAAACATCACAAGATGTAGATAGTGCTGTACCTGTTCCAGCCAAAGTTCTGGTTAGAAATACGTCGCCAGCAGCATCACCCACTACGTCGCCAGCTACGGTAGCCGCATCAGATGCTGTGGGTTCTGAGTATATTCAGCGAATAAAAGATATTAAAGGTGATGTAAATAAGACGTTTGGTAATCCGGTGAATCTAGTTGACATAAATAATGAAGTAGGTCGCGAGTATATGTCCGCACTACTGGCGGCTATGAAAATTATTTCCTCCGGTTCGCCAGTAGCCATCAAGGATGCAATGGAGCGATTAGAGGTTGTCTACAAAGAAATCAAGCGGATTGATACGTCTGATTCACCTAGTCTGACCGGTAGTCATCCGACAGTCCCGTCTCAAAAACCAGCGCCAGTAAGTACTGATAAAACTTCACCAGCAGTTTCTGTACCCGCTAGTTCACAATCGTCTGATCCTGCTGTTGCGTCTGTAAAACCTGCGCCAGCGCAGTCTGTCGCCAGTCAGAGCGCGTCAATTTCTTCGTCAGACAAAAGTCCGACCAGTCACGCAACAGCGATGGCTGCCAGTCCGCATTCGCCCCAACCATCTCCTGCAGTTGCTGTGACGGATGAAAGTGTAAATGCCAACTCTTACTCTGATTCACAGTTGAAGCCAGTCGCTGCCCGTCAACCCCAGTCGCCAGCCAAAAATCCTTCTTCGACAACACCAGAGCCAGCAGTGTCAGCTGAGTCGGTCAACACTCCTCGCTATATGCCGGTGGCTGACGCTCCTTCTTTGCATACCCCTAATGACTTACCCGACCCCAAAGAAGTTGCCAATGCTTCAGTCAATGGCGACCCACTATACACACCACAAATTGATGCTGGTTTAGAGCAGTTGTTACAAGAATGGCCACTCTTTAATAAAAGTGGGCTGTTTGGTACTGGTCCGAAAGGCCGTGAGCACCCATTGTTTATTAAGCTGGCTGACTTACAGATACCTTTAATACTAGCTGGAAGATTTGAAGGAGCCAATCCTGCTATCAAGCAAAGCGTAACTGATTATATGAACGGCTGGCGCTATGAGCAAGGTATTCTGTACAACAAAGGTGAGACCTTCGAGCAGTACCTGCGACGAGTAATAAAACATATTATTGATTTGCAAGAAGCAAAATCTGCTTCATAATAGCCAGCATGCTTCCTCATCATGCTGTTGTATATCAAGTAGATAACTATTCGTTATCGTCTTCTGTATTGGTAGACTTACGGTCCTATTACGAGGTTGAGGTATTTGAAGCGCCGGCACTGGCCATAGCCGACGTACGAAAAATTATTACCTCTGCTCATAACCGGCCGTTTGAAAAAGCCGAAAAAGTAATTTATATTGCCACTGGACAGATTGCTGTGCCGGCCCAGAGTGCTTTACTAAAAGTTTTAGAAGAGCCACCAACATCAACTAAATTCGTGCTATGGCTTAGCCGGCAGGTTGAGTTACTACCAACCGTATTATCTCGAGTGCATGTATTTGATGTTGAATCAGACTCTACACATGAAATGATGGCATCTTTTGCAACATTTAGGCGTCAAACTATCCCAGAACGATTGAGCACAATCAATACGGTGTATAAAAACAAAGATGCCGCAGCTGACCGATTGTTGTACCAAGGATTAACGCAGTATTTGGAGACAAGCACCAAGGAACTGTCAGACAAGATCATGTGTGATGTGGTACAGCTGCATACGCAGTTGCACGGCCCTGGGGCATCAAAAAAAATGCTATGGGAAGCAATCGCGTTATTGCTGCCAGTAGAGCGATAATAAAAGAGGTGGTATAGTAGCCAGTAAAGAAGGTAAGATACTAGTAATTGTTATATACCATGGATGTAGATATAGAAAAAAAATTAGCGGAAGTAGTCACTTGGCTGCAAAAAGAATATACGGGTATTCGAACTGGACAAGCTGCACCAGCCCTGCTCGATAGTATAAAAATCGAAAGCTACGGCACCTATATGTCACTGGTGCAGGTAGGTTCAATTGGTATCGAAGATGCTCGGACACTGCGCATCAGTCCGTGGGATAGCAGTCAGATTAAGGCGATCGAAAAAGCTATCTCCGAGGCTGACTTAGGAGTGTCGGTAGCAACTGATTCAGCTGGTTTACGGATTATTTTTCCAGAGCTAACCGCGGAGAGGCGTGTGCAGTTAATCAAATTAGCCAAAAGTAAATTGGAAGACGCTCGGGTTTCGGTGCGAGCAATTCGTGATGAGGTTATGAAGAAGATTGAGCAAGCTCAGAAGAATAATGACATCAGTGAAGATGAAAAATTTACCCAAAAAGAAAAAATACAAAAGTGGGTAGAAAAAACTAATCAGCAGCTTGAAAGCTTATTGGCCGAAAAGGAGAGAGAGGTCAGTAAATAAATTGTATGGAAATATTCGGCTCAATCATTATCTTTATCGGCGTTTTAATCGTGCTCATACTCGTGCATGAATGGGGGCACTACATTGTAGCTAAGCTAACTGGTATGCGGGTTGATGAGTTTGGAATTGGTTTCCCGCCAAAAATTTTTAGCTTCACTCGAGGTGAGACAGAGTATACCCTCAACGCTCTACCAATCGGTGGCTTTGTACGAATTTACGGCGAAGATCCAACGACCCTAACCAAACATGACCTCGACAAAGACCGCGCCTTTGGTGCAAGGCCAACGTGGGCGCAAGCTCTCGTGCTGATTGCTGGGGTAGTTATGAATGCATTGCTAGCCTGGGTATTGCTTACTGCAGTTTTGATGATCGGATCACCGACTCAGGTCTCCGAAGCAGAGGCTGGTCCGGGTGCAGAATTGCTTATAGGGTCGGTCTTGCCCGATAGTCCGGCGGCAGAAGCTATTCCAGCGGGAGCCACAGTTCTCGCTGCAACTACGGCAGAGGCACAACTGGCAACTCTGACGCCAAGCGCATTGAGTGATTTTGTTGCTGAACAGGGTAGTGTGCCAATTGCCGTAACCTATCAGTTAGGAGATGATACTACGACCAGTACTGTTACTCCGGTCATTGGATTGATCGCTGAAGACCCAGACCGAGCAGCGCTTGGTGTGCAGTTGCTGCTGGTAGAAGACGTGTCATTACCATTTTTATCTGCAGTTGGAGAAGGGTTTGCTAGGAGTGTCGAATTGACGGGGGCGATTATAGTGGGTGTCTACAGCCTTATTGTTGGATCATTCACCGGCGGTGCAGACTTGTCACAAGTAGCCGGTCCAATTGGAATCGTTTCGTATGTCGGAGACGCTGCGGCTGTCGGCGTATCTGCATTACTCTTTTTTATGGCAGTCATTTCTCTTAATTTAGCCGTTATCAATCTCTTGCCAATTCCAGCCTTAGATGGCGGACGATTAATATTTGTGGCTATTGAAGCAGTCATCAGACGACCAATTAAAGCTATCTGGGCAGCCCGGATTAATATGGTAGGTTTTGCATTTTTACTGCTACTTATGTTGGTGATTGCAGTAAGTGATATCACAAAAATGTTTTAGAAGCCGCACTATCGTGATAAAAATAGCGCTCCAGGCGCTATTTTGCTTGTTTGTGAAGCTTCGTGTTAAACTACTGGTACTTATTCCTGGGTAACTACATGCATTATGCGCCAATCAAAACTGTTCACTAAGACTCGTAAAGAAATACCGGCCGATGAAGTTGCCAAGAATGCACAGTTGCTCTTGCGGGCAGGGTACATCTATAAAAACATGGCTGGAGCGTATACCTTTTTACCTTTGGGGTTACGGGTAATAGAAAATATCAACGCTATCATTCGTGCAGAAATGGATGCAATTGGTGGACAGGAGCTGCACATGCCATCCCTACAAGAATCTTCCTTGTGGCAAAAGTCTGACCGATGGGATGATAGCAAGGTTGATGTGTGGTTCAAGACAGAATTAAAAGCAGGAGGTGAGGTTGGTTTAGCGTGGACACATGAAGAGGTGGTAACTGAAATTATGCAACAGTATGTATCGTCACATCGTGACTTGCCGCTGTTTGCTTATCAAATTCAAACTAAGTTCCGCAATGAGATGCGTGCCAAAAGTGGTATTATGCGAACAAGAGAATTTTGGATGAAGGATTTGTATTCTTTTTGTGCTACAGAAGAGCAGCATGCAGATTTTTACGAATCATGCGCAGCTGCGTATACTCGAATTTTCAATCGACTGGGTATTGGTGATGCAACGTATCGTACGTTCGCATCCGGTGGAGCATTTACAAAATTTAGTCATGAGTTTCAAACTTTGGCAGAAGCTGGTGAAGATGTGGTGTACGTGAGTGAGGAAAAGAATATTGCAGTTAACGAAGAAGTTTTGGCAGAAGCAGATCTGAGTGAATTAGGTGTCACTCGGGAAGAGTTAGTAAAGCGCAAAAGTATTGAAGTTGGAAACATATTTTCTTTAGGAACTAAATTTTCAGAAGCTATCGGTTTGTCTTATAAAGATGTGGATGGGAATGAACGGCCTGTCATTATGGGTTCTTATGGAATTGGTCCAGCTAGAGCTATGGGAACAGTCGTAGATCTGTTATCAGACAACAAAGGTATCGTCTGGCCAAAGAGTATCGCCCCATTTCAGGTGCATTTAGTGGCTCTCAATACTGAAGATGCAGAAATTACGGATTGGGCCGATGGCTTATATACGACGTTGCAGCAGCAGAACATCACTGTGTTGTATGATGATCGCGATGCACGGGCTGGTGAGAAATTTGCCGATAGTGATTTACTTGGTATGCCATATCGTGTCGTGGTGAGCAAGAAGAATAAAGAGGCGGGCGTGTGTGAGGTGGTTGAACGAGCAACTGGCGAAGTGCATCAGTTGACTGAAGAAGAGTTGTATAATTTTTTGACTACCTAACATGAAGTTATTGTCTCGCTTGGTTGATAGGGTGCTTGGTTCGGTGTCTACTGATATGGCAATTGACCTCGGTACTGCTAATACATTAGTGTATGTCAAAGGTAAGGGCATCGTACTTAACGAGCCAACTATTGTTGCAATTAATAAAAAAACGGGTCAGCTGGTAGCTGTCGGTAATGAAGCTCGTGCGATGCAGGGACGTACCCCGAGTCATATTGAAGTGGTCCGACCGTTGGTTGATGGTGTGATATCAGACTTTGAAGTAGCTGAAGAAATGTTGAGTTACTTGATTGGTAAGGTACGAGCAGACATGCGTACGTTTATCGCCCCACGCATGTTGATTGGGGTTCCGTCTGGAATTACTAATGTAGAAATGCGTGCTGCCCGTGATGCCGCCAAAAATGCCGGAGCTCGCGATGTGTTTCTTATTGAAGAGCCAATGGCGGCAGCTATCGGTGCTAAGCTTCCGATTGGAAAAGCTGTTGGCAGTATGATTATTGATATTGGAGGAGGGACGACTGATATAGCAGTGATGTCCTTGAACGGACTGGTCGTGTCCAAGAATTTACGTGTGGCAGGTGATCACTTGAGTGCATCAATTACGACATACATCCGTGATCAGTTTAAAGTGTATATCGGCGATAAAACTGCCGAAGATATAAAGATAAATCTGGCCGCTATTGCTAGTCGAGAAGGTGAGCAGGAGTTGGTGGTGCGAGGACGCGATGTGATTAGTGGTTTGCCACGAGAGGTTGTGGTAACCGAGAGTGACGTCCGTGACGCTATTGCTGGTCAAGTGAATACTATCGTTGAAGCTGTGCGGACTGTCTTAGAAACCACTCCACCAGAAGTGTTGGCAGATATTATGCAGCGAGGAATCCACCTCTCTGGTGGCGGAGCACTGATTCCTGGTTTGCGTCAGCTGCTTGAAGAAGTGTTAGAATTATCGGTGATCATTGTCCCAGATCCATTGCGGGCTGTTATTCGTGGAGCTGGTATTGTAATCGAGAACTTAGAAGACTATGAAGAAATACTCATTGATAAAGAAGGGGAGTTATCACCCTACCTCTCGAATTAAGCGAGCGGTACTATACTGTATTGCTGCCATCTGTCTACTCTTGCTAGCAAGTGTTGTTCCTCGGGTGATGAGTGCTGTGGTGGCTACGCTGTGGTACCCCATTGATTCTGTGCGGGTATGGATTCATACAGCCGAAAGTGCGTTGCCGGTGTATCTGCGTGACCGCATGGAATTAAGTGAAGAGCTGACTACCTTGCGTCAGCAGGTTGCGACGCAGGGCGCTTCGCCAGCTACTATGGATCGATTACAAAAAGAGAATCAAGAATTACGCGAACTGCTCGGCGCAGTGCCAGGTGAGCGTCAATTAGTACGAGTAATCGCTCGACCTAATACATTGCCCTACGACATGCTACTGATAGATAAAGGTTCAGTACACGGTATTGTAAACCAGGCCCCAGTGTATTTGGGGCAAGATCAGGTAATTGGGTACATTTCAGCCGTTCGAACCAATACAGCCTTAGTCACCTTGGTCACTTCACCTGATTTTTCTGCCACTGCCTACGTTATCGGGCCAGACATATTTACTGTTACAGAAGGTATGGGTGGCGGAGTGATGCGCGTACAGGTGCCGCAGGGAATTAACTTACAAGTTGACGATACGGTTGTTTTACCAGCGATTGACAGTGGAGTATATGGACGTATTTTTGCGGTTGAAACTTCTCCAACACAACCAGAAAAATTTGGATACGTTTCGCCACCTGTTGCTTTGCAAAGCTTGCGATACGTATCTGTGGGTAGTGATCCGGTCGTCACTAATTCGTATGTTGCGGCGGTCGAAATGGCAGAGGGATTGGCTGACGACCTGTTTCAGGTTGATCTGCCAGATGGTGTGCTGGTGACTCCGCAGTTGGCCGCTACCAGTACTGTCAGTACTGCCACGAGTACTACTGAGGGTGAGTTAGAATGAGTCTATGATAGTGTTCCGTGTAATTTTATTTTTCACCACTGCCTTCATCTGTACTACTGGCTGGTGGCTTGTGTTGATTCCGATAGCGCTCTGGTACAGCTACCAGTTTTATGGGTATGAGCTTATTGTGCTGGGTGCCTTAGCTGATATTCATTTCGGCGCTAACGTAGTACTGCCACACCTAACCCTTTTGTTTTTGGCGGCAACGTTAGCAGGGAACTGGATTAAGTGCTGGCTAATGGTTTATACTACAGTGACGAATGTTTAATACATCCAAAAAACCACCCGTTGAATTCGATGAAATTTTATTGGATACGTCGAATTTGCCAGCGTTTAATACGGCTCGTTTAGAGGGCCGAAGAGAGGTTCCAATTCGTACTATTAATATTTACGCAGTCGGGGCAGTTTTCTTATTGATGGCTGGTTTTTTTCTGTTTCGCTTGTTTGAGTTGCAAGTGATGGCTGGTGAACACTTCCGATCAGTCAGTGAAAATAATTCAATTAATGATTCTACTATTATTGCTGAGCGGGGAGTGGTGTATGACCGAACTGGCGAAAAGGTGATCTGGAACGAACACGACTTTACTGAAACCTATGACTTTCCGATGCGCTCATACACTGATCGTTTGGGTATGGGGCAATTGATTGGGTATGTCAGCTATCCGCAAAAAGATAGGCAGGGATTTTATTATCGGACTGAGTACCTGGGCCGAACGGGAATTGAAAGTGCCTATGACGACATGCTGCGCGGTACCAATGGCCGTAAGATTGTTGAGGTGGATGCGCGAGGGACAGTGGCTGGAGAACACGCTATTGCCAATAGTCAGCCGGGTCAAGAATTATATTTATCAGTTGATGCGGAGTTATCAGAAGCCTTTTACCAAATTATCGCAACTTCTAGTGCTCAGGCTGGTTTCCGTAGTGGTGCTGGTGCCATTATGAACGTACATACAGGTGAACTGTTGGCCGTAACTAGTTTTCCGTCGTATGACCCGGAAGTGATGGCTAACGGTGATAATACAGAATTAATTGCCTCCTATAATAAAGACTCACGATTACCTTTTTTGAATAAAGTAGTGAGTGGGGTATATGTACCAGGTTCGGTAGTAAAGCCGTTTGTGGCGTACGCAGCTTTGGCTGAAGGGATTATTAATCCAGATACACAAATAGTCAGCACGGGACAGATTGTGGTTCCTAATCCCTATGTCCCTAGTCAGCCATCTATCTTTCGTGACTGGCGCGCCCATGGAACCATGGGGATGCGTGAGGCAATTGCTTTTTCTTCCAACGTATATTTCTATATCATCGGTGGAGGGTACCGAGATCAGTCAGGGTTAGGGATTACTAAGATGTCCCAGTACTACCGATTGTTTGGACTAGGCTCTGAGACAGGAATTAATATTGCCACTGAACAAAAAGGAGTGGTGCCAGACCCAGACTGGAAGGCCGAAGTATTTAATGATGATTGGCGGCTGGGTGATACATACTTTACTTCGATTGGACAGTATGGATTCCAAACGTCACCCCTTCAGATTGTGCGAGCGTACGCAGCTTTAGCTAATGGTGGTAAGCTGCTTACGCCACACGTAGAAAGCGGTGTAACGAGTGAAGCGATTGATCTTAATCTGTCAGCCAGTGCGTTACAGGTGGTGCATGAGGGGATGCGCAAGACAGTTAATTTTCCTGGTGGTACAGCGCGGGGGCTAGAGCGCTCGGATGTAGCAATTGCAGCCAAATCAGGAACAGCTGAGATTGGAGCTGGTAATCAGTTTGTTAATTCATGGGCGGCTGGCTTTTGGCCGTACGAAGAACCAGAGTATGCCTTCGTATTATTAATGGACCAGGCACCACGCAGTAACTCATTGGGAGCGACGAATATCATGGGGCAGGTAGTGGCGTGGATGGCAGAGCAGCGGCCAGAGTATTTGGGTATCGAGGCTGACGTAGCTCCAGTCGAATAATCCCCAATTTGACCAGAGTCTATAAGTGCGTATAATTGAGACAAATAATTTTGCATACATCAATATGAATGAAATCGAAACATACCTAACCGCAGAAAAATTTGAAGAATTGAAGAAAGAGTTAGAGCACCTCAAAACTGTTCGTCGTAAAGAGGTTGCCGAATCATTGGAGTATGCACGTAGTCTGGGTGACTTGTCAGAAAACGCTGAGTACCAAGAAGCTCGTGATATGCAGGCTGCCATCGAAGAGCGTATTACACACCTCGAAAAGGTTATCAAAGAAGCTAAGATTGTAGCGCACGATAAGAAGGGTGATGTAGTAGTGCTAGGCTCATCGGTAAGTATTCAGAAAGATAAAGATAAAGGAAGTCACCAATACGTCATTGTTGGTTCAGAAGAGGCAAATATTCATGAAGGCAAGCTCTCATATCTTTCACCACTTGGCGAAGCACTGATGGGTAAGATGAAAGGTGATGAATTTACGTTTGACACACCGGCCGGGAAGCAAAAGTATAAGGTTCTGAAGGTTGAATAATTGGTTTATAAAAATAGTGGTCAATTGACCACTATTTTTTATGAGTAAGACAAGAAGTATCTTTGCTGAAATAATGAAGACGGTCGGAAGCGGCTGAACTGATGCTGCTTTCCAAATAGTACTTTTTTGGTTACTATAATTACCATTATGTCTTCACATCAAGAAATAACCAACGAGCGACGGCGCAAGCGTGACCAGTTAGTGGCAGCCGGTATGAATCCGTACGAAGCAACGACACAGGCTACTCATACAGCTGCCTCAGTCCTGGCTGAGTTTGCTGCTTTAGAGGCGTCGGCAGTACCGGTGACGCTGACAGGACGGGTGATGGCACTGCGATTACATGGCGCTTTGGCGTTTGCTGATATATTTGATGGTACCAGTAAGATGCAGGTCATGTGTACTAAAGAACAATTAGGTGAGGAATTATTTACGTTGCTGACTGACACGATTGACGTGGGTGACTTCATTGAAGTGACGGGTGTAGCTTTTATTACTAAACGTGAGACACAAGCGTTGCAGGCGACTCATTGGCGTATTCTTACTAAGTCATTGGCAGCTATTCCGACAGAGCATTTTGGCCTAAAGGATGATGATACGCGGTATCGCAAACGGTATCTCGACCTATTGCTCGATGAAGAACTGCGTCAACTGTTTTATCAGAAGGCTACGTTTTGGGATGTCACGAGACAGTTCATGAAACAGCATGGTTTCCTTGAGGTCGAAACCCCAACTCTTGAGGTGACGACTGGTGGAGCGGAAGCGCGTCCTTTTAAGACGTATCATAATGATTTTGACATGCCTGTCTATCTTCGTATTTCGATTGGTGAGTTGTGGCAAAAGCGTTTGATGGCTGCGGGGTATCCTAAGACATTTGAGATCGGGAAAGCGTATCGCAACGAAGGCACCAGTCCTGAGCACTTACAGGAGTTTACCAATCTAGAATTCTACTGGGCGTATGCTGACTATAAGGCTGGTATGCAGTTTGTGCAGGAGCTTTACCGCACAATTGCCAAAGAGGTGTTTGGCACCACCGCTTTTTCAGTACGTGGTCACGAATTTGATTTAGCTAACGAATGGAAAGAGATTGATTATGCAGAAGCAATTAAGGAGGCGACTGGCATTGATATCCATACGGCGAGTGAAGCTGATATGGAGGCTACGTTACGTGAACTTGGAGTTCGTTATGACGGTCACAATCGAGAGCGCTTGACGGATACGCTCTGGAAGTATTGCCGGAAGTCGATTGCTGGTCCGGCATTTTTAATCAATCATCCCACTTTAGTTGCTCCGCTAGCCAAGACGCGTCCGGGAACTAATACCGTAGCGATGTTTCAACCAATCATTGCTGGTAGTGAAGTAGGTAGAGGGTACAGTGAACTCAATGACCCTGATGAGCAGCGTGCACGCTTTGCCATTCAACAAGAACTACTTGAGGCTGGTGATGAGGAAGCGATGATGCCTGATTACGAGTTTGTCGAGATGCTAGAGCATGGCATGCCGCCTACTTGCGGATTTGGTTTTGGTGAGCGATTATTTACTTTTTTGGCTGATAAACCGTTACGTGAGACACAACTATTCCCACTGATGAAGCCAAAGCACGAAATGGATTTAACTGACTCCGAATAGTCTCATGTTAACTCAAAAACCCGCCCAATACCGGCGGGTTTTTTGTAGTGCACATCTTGTATACCTACTGTCGATTGTGCATAACTGTGGTGACGAGTGGGGTAGAGTGGTATATAGTGTACGTGTGGTGGGAGATAGTGGTATACTATAGAAATATAGTGTACGGAGATAAGTTCGCTTGGAAATCCATCGCGATTCCACTACAAATTGTGGTTGGTTTCCAGGCGAACTCAAAAACTATCAAGACATGTTAATTGGTGAATACAAGCATACATTGGATCCTAAGAAACGGCTGTCCGTTCCGTCTAAGTGGCGGAAGGATCTTGGGAAAAAGCTTATTGTCACTCGTGGTCTTGATAACTGTCTGTTCGTATATCCGCAGAAAGAGTGGAAGAGAATAACTGACAAAATTGGTCAGCTTCCACTCGGACAAGCAGATACGAGGAGTTTCAATCGTTTTTTCTTATCAGGAGCGGTTGAGGTGGAGGTAGATTCTGTTGGACGTATTCTCGTTCCAGATTTCTTAAAAGAATTCGCTAATCTAGACACCAAAGTTGTCTTAGCAGGAATTCATGATCGTGTAGAAATTTGGGATGAGAAGCAATGGACTCTCTATAAAGAGCGGATTGAGACGCAGGCCGATGCTTTGGCTGAAAAGCTTGGTGAGATAGGTGTTCTATAATCAACGAATCAAACTATGAAGCATACTACTGTCTTACTACATGAAGCAGTTGAAGCTTTGGCATTACAGCCAACTAGTGTTGTTGTTGACGCTACCTTAGGGAGTGGAGGGCATAGTACGCTCATTGCCAAGCAGCTGGGTGCAGAAGGGATGCTTGTAGCCTTAGATGCTGATGTGACGGCTATAGCGGCCGTCGGCACTATTCCTTCGGCAGGCGCTGTGCACGTAGTGCATGGTAATTTCTCACAATTGAGCGAGCATATCACTCGGCTTGGCATTTCGTCAATTGATGCTGTGTTGGCCGATTTGGGCTGGCGTATGGAGCAGTTTATGGATACCGAGAAAGGTTTTTCGTTCAATGATGCAGTTGGACTGACTATGACGTATGGCAATCCAGCTGATTATGCCTTCACGGCTGCAGACATTGTTAATGACTGGGCAGCTGAAGATATTGCGAACGTCTTGTATGGATACGGTGAAGAGCGCTACTCACGTCGGATTGCTGCCGCTATAGTTTCAGCTCGGCAACAAGCCCCAATCACCAGCGGTACCGCCTTGGCAGAAATTATTAGCCAAGCAGTACCGGCTGCATACCGACGCGGACGAATTCATCCTGCCACAAAGTCATTTCAGGGTTTGCGGATTGCGGTCAATGATGAACTGACTGTACTAGATACTTTCATTAGCGATTCCTTTCAACATTTAACAGTTGGCGGACGATTAGCAATTATCAGCTTTCACAGTATTGAAGACAGAATTGTTAAGCAACGTTTCCGGGCACTAGCTGATGAAGGGCTGGCAATGCGTGTCACAAAAAAACCAATTACCGCTAGTGCTGAAGAACTACAGCAAAATCCACGATCACGCAGTGCAAAATTACGAATATTACAAAAAATTTAGTGAAAGCAATATGAATACCAAAGCAGGGCTACAAAAAAATAAAAGAATCCCAGTCCATTTCACTATTATACTTAGTATCATGCTGGGCTTAATTGGGCTATATATGTACTTTCTGAGTATGTCAGTTGTCCATGTAGTGTTGCGTAAGGAGGCTAGTCATACTCTTGTAACGCTTGAATCAGAAGTGGCTCAGCTAGAAGCGGCTTATATTGAATCGCAGCATTTGGTAAGCGATCATATGGCTCGTCTGGCACAGTTTTCAGCTACGTCCGATAAAGTATTTATTACTCGTCAGCAACCAACACTGGTATACATTAGCAGTACTCAGTAGACATATCGTATGGGCAAAATGGCTGTATTTAGAATCCGTCTCATAACGTCCATAATTCTATTAATTGGTCTCATTTTAGTATCTCGTCTGTATTACATTCAAGTCGTTAACGGTGCGTATTACACTGACCGGGCCGAACGCCAATATGTACACACAGCTTCTGATTTATATTCAAGAGGAAGCATTTATTTTACCACTAAAAGTGGTGAGCGAGTCTCAGCGGCGACGGTAAAGGCCGGTTCGCTCGTAGCAGTAAATCCAGAATTGATTACCGATCCGGCCGCTGCCTATGATGCTTTATCTGCTACGCTCACAATTGACCGTGATCTATTTATTTTACGAGCTACATTGCCAAATCGAACATACGTTGAAATCGAAGATCGTTTAGATACTGAAAGAGCAGCTAGCGTGGTTGCTGCAGACATACCTGGTGTTATGGTGTATCGCAATCAGTGGCGTTATTACCCGGGCGACTCAGTATCAGCACGTTCAATTGGTTTTGTAGGGTATTCTGGTGATCAGGACAACAGCTTGCGAGGCCGATATGGACTGGAGCGCTACTATGACGATGTATTGTTTCAATCAAACGAAACGCCTTCAGTTAATTTTTTTGCTGAGATATTTAGCAATTTGGGCAGCTTTGTATTTGATACTAGTACTGCAAATAGGGGAAGTATCGTTACGACCATCGAACCTACTGTCGCACGTATTCTTGATCAAACGCTCCAAAAAACTAACGATACGTATGGTAGTTCGGTAACTGGCGGCATAATTATCAATCCACAAACAGGCGAGATTTATGCGCTTAATGCTGTCCCAACGTTTGATAATAATAACCGTAGTGGTGTCCCAATTGATCAGTTTCGTAACCCGTTAGTTGAGAATGTGTATGAAATGGGTTCGATTGTAAAAGCGTTAACTCTGGCTGCGGGATTAGATGCTGGCGCTATTACTCCATCGTCGACGTACTATGACGAAGGTTTTCTGAATCTAAATACATTTACCATTCGCAACTTTGACGGCAAGGGGAGAGGGACTGTCGATATGCAAGCTGTAATAAATCAGTCGCTCAATACCGGCGTGTCCCACATTGTCCAGAAGATGGGAAAAGACAGCTTTCGTGATTATTTTTCTGCGTTGCGGTTGGGGAGTGAGACCGGTATCGACTTGCCAAATGAAGCTCCTGGTTTGGTAGGTAACTTGCAGTCACCGCGCGATGTTGAGTACGCCACTGCTTCATTTGGACAAGGAATTGCCATGACCCCAATCGCTATTACACGCGCTTTGGCCGCGTTGGGGAATGGAGGGCACTTGATTACTCCACACTTAGTATCGCGGATAGAGTACATAGACGGAACTCATAAAGATGTTACCTACCCAGACGGAACCCAGGTTTTTACTGAAGAGACAAGCGAAACGGTCTCTCGAATGTTAGTTAATGTGGTTGATGACGCTTTACGTGGTGGTACAGTCGCTCTGCCTGATCATACGATTGCAGCCAAAACAGGGACGGCTCAGATTGCTGATCCGGTCAACGGTGGATATTATGATGATCGATACCTACACTCGTTTTTCGGCTATTTTCCAGCCTATGAACCACAATTTCTGGTTTTCCTGTATACTGTAGAGCCTCAGGGGGTTCAGTATGCTTCTGAAACACTGACTGAACCGTTCATGGATTTGACCAAATTTCTGATAAACTATTACAATGTACCGCCCGATCGGTAAAAAAGACATATGAAACATTTCTGTAAAAAAATTGTAGTTGCTATTATTACCTATCAAGCCAGAATATTGCTGCGTCGTCATCGACCATATATCATTGCTGTGACTGGTAGTGTCGGTAAGACTACTACGAAAGATGCTATTTATGCTGTACTTAAGAATCATGTTACTGCCCGCAAAAGTGAGAAAAGCTTCAATTCTGATATCGGTGTCCCGCTGTCGATTTTGGGCTTACCTAATGCCTGGAACAGTCCATTTCAGTGGCTAAAAAATTTTATAGACGGCACCTGGGCCGCTTTCTTC
>Ga0136601_1000455_pt1 | contig 17650 bp, 17 predicted proteins | sample AntRauMFilla2699_FD_181020 | JGI IMG/M metagenome (GOLD analysis project Ga0136601, IMG submission 181020) | Saline lake microbial communities from Rauer Islands, Antarctica - Metagenome Filla 2 #699 | ecosystem: Environmental > Aquatic > Non-marine Saline and Alkaline > Saline | place... | reverse complement strand
AATATATTTATGTATATTAGTATAGCAAAGGTTTAAAGTTCTCACTTAGGCTTGATGGCAGGCTCCGAGATACTGCCTATTTATCTAACTCCCTAATTTTTCTGTATTGTTGCCGGACAGGGAATCGGTCACGAATAAATTTGTCGACACAAATTTTCCTCGACCCCGGCTCGTAGTTTTTGCTTTTCACTTTCTTTCAAACAAAAACAACATTGCAATGTGAACTAGCTTGCTAGTGAGGAAGTACTCTTGTGGTGCGCCTTTCGATCCTTGACGAAAGTAAAGAAATTTACTTTCTCCCGTCGTCATTCACTTCGTTCATGTTGCCGGACAGGGAATCGAACCCCGATTTCATGGACCAGAACCATGCGTCCTACCGTTAGACGATCCGGCATTGATTTTCTAGACTCTCTCATAGGATACAGAAAATATCCACATCTGTGAAGTATTACATGTGATGTATACTAAAAGTACTATGAATGAATATCACAATAACCTACGAGATACTGCTAAGTATTTAATGACACAAGGTAAAGGTATTCTGGCTGCTGACGAGAGTAACTCAACAGCCGGAAAGCGATTAGCCACAGTTGGTCTTGAGAATACTGTAGAAAACCGACGTCGGTATCGAGAGCTGTTTCTGAATACTGATAATATAGAGTTATATCTGTCTGGTGTAATTCTTTACACAGAGACACTAAATCAAGAGAGTGATGAGGGGATTTTGTTTTCCGAATTACTTAAGAATAAAGGTGTGATACCTGGTATTAAAGTTGATTTGGGGACGGTTCCGTTATCTGGGTTTGATGGAGAGGTTGTGACAGAGGGATTGGATGGGTTGGGAGAAAGACTAGAAAGTTACCGAGATTCTGGGGCAGGATTTACAAAGTGGAGAGCAGTAATAACAATTGGTGAGGATATTCCAACACCAGAAGTAATCCATGTTAATGCAATCACATTAGCCCGCTACGCCAAAATAGCTCAGGAGCATGGATATGTACCAATCGTAGAACCAGAGGTTATTTATGCTGGAGATCATAGCTTTAAGCGATCTTCAGAAGTCACCGAGAAGGTACTAAAGGAAGTCTGCTATCAAATGGACCGATTTCGTGTTGATTGCCAGGCTGCAATTATAAAGTCATCCATGGTGCTTCCGGGAAAGGATAGTAGGGAAGAAGTTGACGATAAAAGTATCGCAAAGGAGACTGTGCGTGTCTTGAAATCAGCAATTTCACCTGATATGGCCGGTGTTGTGTTCCTTTCAGGGGGGCAGGAGCCTGATGAGGCAACACGACATCTGAATGAAATTGCTAAGCAGGAGCCACTACCATTTCAACTAGCTTTTTCCTATGCGCGAGCAATCCAGCAGCCAGTTCTGGATGTCTGGGCTGGAAAAGATGCAAACATATCTGCTGCCCGTGAAGAATTCATAAAACGACTTGAAAATAATACACAGGCTGACGAAGGAAGATTTACCGAGTAATTATCATTATATATGCCAGAAGAAAAAGATGACATAACCCAGCTGGATGATTATGATGTAGAAGCACACAGTTATCTTCATAATCTTGAGCATCAAACAGCCACTTTACTGCACAGTATTCCTGAATCAGTTCACGAGGTATTTCGTCGTCATCGTCGAACAGCCTTTGAGAAACATCCATTTTTCTTTTCTACTCTTGGATTACTTGGATTAGTTGCCACCTGGCAAGGGTTTGATCATGTTATTAGTCAAATTGATTATTTTAAAAATAATCCTGGAACCTTACTGATTATTGGATTAGTGATACTTCTTTTTACCGGTCGTCTCTATCGACAACTTGACCGGTGAAGTATCGGCATATGAATAAAAGGGTGTTTAGAACAGAAAGTTCTTCTGTATAATAATGGTATTCTATGACAAGCAATGATCAAAATTCCTGGATAAATAAGTACACTGTAGTAAGTATTACGGTAATTTTTATAGTGACTCATCTATTTTTATCAAATTTTGGTCTTGTGCCAACAGAGGTAAGTGAATTTAACCAACAGGTAAAAAAACAATACTCAGAGTTGATTGATATTCACCGTCTTTCATACAAGCGTCCACCACGTCCGATACTTCCGAATGCATCAGTTAGTGAAAAAGACCAGGAAGAAGTAGTGGGAATTAATCCTAAACGAATCCAGATTGATTCAGTTGGAATCGATGTTAGTATTTCTACACCTGATAAAGCAACCGTACCTATACTTGATAGTGCGCTTGAGGAAGGTGTCGTGCATTATCCTGGTTCTGGCGGTATTGGTGGTGAAAGAAGAATGTTTCTTTTCGGTCATTCTAGTCGATTACCTCTTGTGCAGAATCAGTCGTACCAAGCATTTAATGGATTGGCAGATGTGCAGGAAGGTGATGAAATTCTAATAGTTGGTGAAAATAATGCTGAAACAATATACGTGGTAACTTCTATTGAAATAGCTGATGAATCAGAACGTTTGGTATCGTTGGAATCTGGTGAGGGTCGATTAACAATTTCTACATGTACCACATTTGGTGCTCGTGAGAACAGGGTTGTGGTTGAAGCCAAGGTGAAATCTTTGAATTAGCAATAGAATTAGTCATGGTATAATGCAATTAATTATCAGGTAGCCCATATATATATGAAAATTATCAATCATATTACAGCCCTTTTATTAGCAGCTTTATTTATAATCACTGCTTTTAGTCTGCCGTACACAACTCATGCTCAATCTGCCGAAAATGACTGTAATGCTCCTGATTTTAGCATTACCTCAAACGACAGTGTTTTGGCGATCGCTGGTGAAGATTTTTCTTACTACGTAGTTACAAACCTAGATGAATCCTATGAAATAGAGCTTTCGTCCGGATTGCCAGCTAATTTAAATTATAGTAATAATCAAATCACAGGTATTCCAACAACTCAATCAGTTGGAGACCACTCCATTACGTTTAGTGCTACCAATAACTGTGGTACTGTAACTGATTCTATAATGCTTACCGTGTTAAGCGCTGATGGATCAAGCAGCAATGCTTTAGCTCAAGCAAGTGATGGGGGAGATTCTGACCAAGGCGCAGCAGCTGGAACAGTTGGACTTAACGAGATTCCCGAAACGGGAATTGTTGCGGACACTGCTTTGACAGTTGGATTCTACCTTTTAGCACTTCTGTTGATAGCCTTTATATCTAGCGCAAAATTACGATTCGCAATCATTGGTCGTAATGATGATTTGGGTAATATGAGTGTTATCCCTTCTCCTGAGAGTCGATATTCTGACTTTATAACAAGGCGTCAGAACACTAAAATAAGAAGTAAACAGCGCCGATTTGGAGATGGTATACGTCGGTAAAATGCGCTTTATCAGCTAACTTTTCTATATATATGTCTAGAAATGCAATAATTGGTCTCGGAATAGTAGTTATCATTATTGTTATCGCTAGCGTTCTTTTAACTACTGGAGAACAAGCGGAACCCCCTGCTAATGTGGGTGGTGCTGCTACTACTAGTGAGTCTGCATTTGCACCAAATCTTATTACAGCAGCTCATCAGTACAACGATAATGGTATTCATATTATTGCTGGTGAAGCTGAAGTACCCACACCATGTCATCTGCTTAGTCACAATGTGTCAATCGCAGAGTTCATACCTGAGCGGGTAACCATTAATTTCTCTAGTAATGTTGATGATCCGGATCAGGTGTGTGCACAAGTTATATCAACTCAGAGATTCAAGATCACGTTTGAAGCCTCTAAGGATGCCGATATTAGTGCTATGTACAATAATCAAGATGTTGAGCTGAATCTTCAGGAGGTTGGACCAGACGAAAATCTTGAGGAGTTTGAAGTATATACTAAAGGATAAATATGGAATCATTTGTACAAGCTGACATATTCTTTTTTGTTACCACGATTATGGTTGCAGTGATCAGTATTCTGCTTGTAGTATTGCTTCTATACGTCATAAAATTAATTCGTGATATCTATATTATAATGGAAATTGTGCGAGAAGAAGCAGTTGAACTAATCGATGACATTGACGAATTTCGCCACAGTGTGAAGCATAAAGCAGAACGGCTCAGTGGACTTTTAGGTCTTATCACAACAGCAAAATTTATTCATCGAGTCCTAAAACCAAAAGCAGAAGACTCTGAAGAGTAGACTGGTTATTATAAACTTCTAATATATGTCATTTATGTCTGAAGATGCAAACGGAAAGGGTAAATCACATACAGGGATTGTTACAGGGTTATCTGCTGCATTAGCAGCTGGTGCGGTCTATTTTTATGGACCAGATGGTGAAAGTAGGCGCAATAATTTCCGAGGGTGGATTTTAAAAACAAAAGGCGAGGTACTTGATAAATTAGAGGGAATTGAATCTGTTACAAAAGATACTTATGAAGATATTGTGGATAGTGCTATCGAAAAGTTTGCGACAGAACGAGCAAGAAGGGAACAGGAGGTTGATATAATTCGTCAGGAACTTAAATCAAATTGGGGATATATTAAATCGGCAGTTGAAGAACGTGGCGATGAGTTACGGATTGCTGCAGCTGAAGAGATTAAGAAACAAAGTGATAAAATCTCTAAAGGTATTGCACCGGATGAAAAATAATGTACAAAGGGTAAGCGGTTCTTATCGAAACCGCGATTATGAGAGTTAATCAATTTACTACGTATGGCAAATATTGATACACATTACGAGGAACTGCTTGATGAATATCAAGCATTACGACGCCGACTCGAGGAGGAGGATTTTATAAACCCTGATATTGATAGCTCTGATTTATCAAAACAGGATATTGAGAATAAAGAACGCCTTGATGAGATTAAGGAGATATTGGAAGAAGAATGTGAGATGGAGATTCTTGATGATGGAGAGGCAGACATAGATTTACCTGATCATGCTGACGGGTCACCAAGCGAGCCGATGGGGTTTGACACTGACTAAAGAGAACCCGTACTTATAAACTAACCACAACCACGTATGGCTGGAATGGAGATAAAACATGTACATACTAGTGGTGTTAGTGATGCAGATATGCAGGCGCATATTTCTCGTATTTCATCCTACAGGGATGAACTTAAGCAAACCGTAGTAGAAAATGGATATAATTCCCCTGAATCAGCCCTATCCTTGATTGATGATGAAGAAATTTTTGATGTTCTGACTAAGACACGGAATGCTTTCTCATATAACAAGCTGACCGATGTTGTGGTGATAGGAATGGGTGGATCTGCCCGTGGTAGTCGAGCTATATTTGATTTACTTGCACCAGAAGCTCAGGCTGACTTACATACGATTGATACAATTGATGATCGAAGTATTAAAAAAATACTATCAATTTTACAAAAAAAGAAATCAAGTATTGATCAGATCGCCATTTGTGTAGTGAGTAAGTCCGGTACAACAGTTGAAACGATTGCAAATTCCAACATCTTTATTAGAAAGCTTAGTGATGTATTTACACCAGAGTCTGTTCTTGATCAGATTGTGATAGTTACCAAGCCTGGAAGTCCTCTAGAGAAAAAAGCTAAGGAAAGTGGTGTGAAAACAGTATCTATACCCGAACAGGTAGGCGGACGTTTCAGTGTTTTTTCCTTGGTCGGCTTACTCCCGTTATCCCTTACCGGTATCGCTACTGAAGATATAATTAGCGGGGCTCAAGAGATGCGTTCAGTCTGTCTTTCTGGTCGACCAATAAGTGATCCAGCAGCCGCGCTCGCATCTATTATTTACGATCATATTGAAAAAGGGGAAAGGATACTTAGTCACTATTTCTTTACCCCACAAGCTGAGGGTCTTGGTAGCTGGATTCGTCAGCTATTTGCTGAAAGTATCGGAAAACACAAAAATCGTCGAGGCGAACCAGTTTTTTCTGGCGTTTATCCAGTTACAAGTATTGCACCTCGGGATCTTCATGCTGATTTTCAGCTTCAGATGGGCGGGCCAAAAAACTTTTTTACTGTATTTATTCGTGAGCAATCTAAATCTGGAGATTTATCTGAGATAATAACTGACGAAGGGCTTCTGGTTGATAACCTTAATTATCTTTCAAGTCATCAGTTACATGATCTTTATGAGGCGTTGAGCGAGGCAACGATCGAGTCTTTTAAAAAAAGTAATCGCTCTTTTGTGGAGATTACTGTAGCTCAGTTTGATGCCAAAACACTTGGTAAACTTATAATGCTTGAGCAACTTATCGTTATGTATCTTGGACACCTTCTTAGTATTAATACCTTTAATCAACCTCAGGTTGAAACGTACAAGGATATTACTCGTGATAAGATGAAAAATAAATAACATATGTATATTCTTATTGATATTGGTGGAACGAAAATACGTGTCGCTTCATGTGACAGTTTTGAGGATGATGTCACCGTAGTTGAAAAAATACCTACGCCAGAAAAAATAGAAGAGGGAATGAGGCAGATAATGAAAATCATAGAAAAACTTGATGGTTCTGTTGATGGTGTAGCGATTGGTGTAGCTGGTGTTGTTGATATGGAAGAGAAAATTATACTTCGATCCCCAAATCTCTCAGGGTGGACGAATACTTCATTTACATCTTATTTTAAGGATACAGTTTCTGAAGATAATGTTTATGTAGCTAATGATACCGCTTTTGGTGCGCTTGGTGAGGCGTGGCATGGAGCTGGAAAGTCTTCGGGTATCACTGCTTATCTTACGATTGGTACCGGCGTTGGCGGCTGTCGGATTGTTGACGGGAAGATTGATCGGGCTCGGTTTGGTTTTGAGCCAGGGCATCAGATAGTTGATATTAGTGACTTTCTATTAGTTGACGAACCCTTACCAGATGAAGGTTATATTCCAGGACATCTTGAGTATTATCTTTCTGGTCATAATATTGAGGATCGAACGGGTCAGAATGCTGTAGATGTGAAGGATGAAGAACTTTGGAGTGTGTTTCAGGATCGACTTGTCGCCGCCCTAAACAATGTAATAGTTATGTGGGCACCAGACGTCATTGTTCTTGGTGGCTCAATGATCATTCGTAATGAATTTCTCTCCTTTGCTTATATGCAAAAGGCACTGGAACGTAAAGTAAAAATACTGCCAGAAGTACCAATGCTGCAGCGAGCAATTCTACAGGATGACGTTGGGTTGGTTGGTGCGCAAGAGTATCTCCATCAACAGATAAAATAAAAACCACTCCGGTTAGAGTGGCTTCATTATTGTTGTTTTTAGGGAAGAAGGTTAATCGTGTTGTTTGTCCAGTTAATTAGCCATGCTTTACCTTTTTCAATTACGTGTGAGTATAAGCTAATACCGAGCTTCTCTTTGGCAAAATAACGAGGGAAATCTTCATCATGTGGTCCACCAGATTGAAGGATCTTATGTTCTTGAGTACTAATATCCAGAAGATTTGATATTAACTTAGCACTTCCTTTTACTCTTTCAGCCGATGAAGTCAGAACCACGATCTTATCCTTTTTACTGGATAGACTAGGTCTTATAGACTCCGCCAATAATTTCATTTGTTTTTTACCTGCTGAATTTAAATATGGACCGGGTCCGTATTTACCGTGTCTTGCTACAATGAGCTTCTTCATGCTCCTCCTAATTTTGAGGTTGTTATTGTCTACGTAAGATAGTATATGTATTCAATTTTATGTTAAGAAACTAAACATAAAAAACCACTTTATGTTTACTACTGGCTCAAAACCGCTACAATACATAAGTTAAGTCATGAGTAATATTTTCTCTCTACAATCAGATTTTCAACCGGCTGGTGACCAACCGGCAGCAATTAAGAATCTCACTGCTGGACTTGCTTCTGGCAAGGAAGATATGACGCTGCTGGGTGTAACCGGTTCTGGTAAGACATTTACGGTTGCTAATGTGATTGAGACTATTAATAAACCGACGCTTGTAATTGCCCACAACAAGACGCTGGCAGCCCAGCTGACCCAGGAGTATCGAGATTTCTTCTCGGAGGCAGCTGTTCACTATTTTGTTTCGTACTACGACTACTACCAGCCGGAGGCGTATGTGGCTGGAAGTGACACCTACATTGAAAAGGAGGCACAGATAAACGAGGAGATCGACCGCCTGCGTCATGCCTCTACACAGGCGCTCTTGACGCGTGATGACGCCATTATCGTAGCATCGGTATCATGTATTTATGGACTGGGCTCACCGGAACGCTACGAGGAGATAAACCAGCGTATTGAGGTTGGTCAAAAGCTGGGTCGACAGGATCTGGCGCGAACTCTGGTTGATATGCAGTTTAGGCGCAATGACACCGTATCCAAACCGGGTACTTTTCGGGCGGTTGGAAATAATATCGAGGTCGTACCGGTCAATGAAGAGGTGATGTATCGGGTTGAGTTCATGGCTGGGGAGGTAACAGCAATCGACAAGATCAATATCACTACTCGAGAGATAATCTCTCAGGTAGAAAACTTCTTTCTGTTTCCTGCCGAGCACTTCGTCTCTTCTGAGGAGGAGATTATTCACGCCACTGAGTCAATAGAGGCAGAGCTGGAAGAACGGCTCAAAATACTCAATGACAAGGGCAAGCTACTGGAGGCAGATCGATTAAAGCGGCGAACGCGTCATGATCTGGCACTTATTCGTGAGGTTGGCTACTGCAACGGAATCGAAAACTATGCTCGTCATTTCTCAGGGAAGGCTGCCGGAACTCCGCCGGATACGCTGCTTTCTTACTTTCCCAATGATAGCCAAGGTAATCCCGATTTCCTGACAGTGATTGATGAGTCGCACGTGACCGTCCCGCAGATCGGTGGGATGTATGCCGGTGATCGGGCTCGCAAGGAGAATCTGGTAGAGCATGGATTCCGGCTTCCAAGCGCGATGGACAACCGTCCACTAAAATTTGAAGAATTTGAAGAGCGAATCGGCCAGACGATCTATGCCACTGCTACACCCGGGAAGTACGAGCTAAAAAAATGCTGTCCAAAGCGGGATGTGGAGGCTGGAGAAGGTTTTGAGAACTGCTCGGCAGTTGTAGAGCAGATTATTCGCCCGACCGGGCTCGTTGATCCTGAGATAGACGTTCGGCCTGTGGTTGCTGATCCTGATGACGATTATCCCGGTCAGGTGAAGGATATTATTGCTGAGTCCGAGAAAGTGATAGCTAATAATCAGCGTATTATTATCACGACACTCACAAAGAAAATGGCCGAGGATCTGGCAAGCTACCTTGATGAGGCTGATATTAAAGCCAAGTATCTGCACAGCGATATAAAAACTATGGAACGTATAAAGATTCTACGTGGTTTTCGTAGGGGTGATTTCGATATTATTGTAGGTGTAAACCTTCTGCGGGAAGGTCTTGATCTGCCCGAGGTGTCATTGATCGGTATTCTGGATGCTGATAAGGAGGGATTTCTGCGTAGTGAAACATCCTTAATTCAAACCATGGGCCGTGCTGCTCGAAATGTCGACGGGAGAGTTATTCTGTATGCGGATAAAATTACCGGCTCAATGGAACGAGCAATGAGCGAAACCGAGCGACGTCGCAAAATACAGATTGCATACAACAAAAAACACGGAATTACACCGAAAACTATTGAGAAGAAGGTCGGATCCATTACTGATGACCTACTCACTGATCATGACAAGGCAGTTGATTCAATGATTAAAATTGACAAACAGGCATTTGATGAAAATCCAGAGAAAGTAATAACAAAAAAACGTCAAGAGATGAATTCGGCCGTAAAGGATCTTAATTTTGAAACTGCGGCTTTGCTGCGGGATGAAATCGCAGCTCTTGAGAAACTCAAGGAAGAGAAATAAGGATGCATAATGAGTATTACTCTTAATCACAATAGTACGGTACAATGAATGGTAGATTTGACAATTAATGCTGATTTTAAAACGTGGAAACAGATTCAGGTAACAATCAAGAGCACTCTAATCTTCCGAAAGAACTGCATAATTTAGAGGCATATATGGAGGAATTCACTTCTTTTTTGCCTCTGGCAGTACTTATTATCAGCTCTAAGAAGGTGATTGTTGAAACAAATGAGGCCTTCTCAAAAATTACCGGGTATGAATTAAACGAGCCAATTGGTAGTTTGTTGTCTGATTATTTTATCGAACAGAATAATCTACAAAGATTAATTGAATCAGTTAATGGTGATAAAGGTGATATTGGTGAAACAGAACTAACTCTTGTTCTGAAAGATGGATCAGTATTACGATCTACTGTAACAATTGGAACTCGGCGTGACATTGATGGCTCTCTGACTGGATATTATATTGGAATTTCTCCCCTGGTTTCGAAACCTGCACCGGCACCTATTTCTAACGATGTTGAAAAGAACGAAGTTAAGAGTGAGATAAATGATGACACAGCGAATTCTGAGGCCGTCAGAAGTGAACAGCAAAAACACGTAGCCATCATAGACGCTATGAAGAATGGTCTATTAGTGATAGATGATAATGGAAATATTGATACAATAAATACTCACGCGACAGAAATTTTCTCTGTTGAACGACAGAATATTCAAGGTAAACCTCTTTCTCTTTTGTCTGAAGCAATTGATCTCACAGATTTGTCTGAGGTAATTAAATCTACACCAGATGAATCACGAAAAATAATGGTTAATAATCAGACCTATGACGTGGAGGTAAAAGTCATGAATACTGATGATGGCACAGAATACACTTTGGTGATACTTCACAATATTTCCAAAGATGAATTTATTGAGGATATGAAGTTAACATTCGTAACTGTAGCAGCACATCAAATCCGAACACCTCTTTCATCAATTCGATGGTCACTTGAAATTCTCGCTAGTCAGTTAGAGGATGAGGAGCAAAGAGATATTGCTCAACGAGGATATCGTAGTACCCAAAATGTGCTCGAGATTGTCAATGCTTTGTTGAACTTGGATAGATTGCAATCAGGTGAAGATGGATTTAATTTTGAACCAACAGATATACAGGCAATGATTAGTGAGTATGTTGATCAGGTAAAGGCCAATGATCATATTATTGAACAAGCAGATATTGTTTATAATAAGCCGGATAATTCACTCCCTAAAGTTAAGGCTGATCAGGAAAAAATTAGTATTGTTATCCGTAACTTAATAGACAATGCATTAAAATACACACCAACAGACGGTATTATTACAGTGAATACATCGGTTCACGTAACTAATGATTACGGAAGCGACATGATTCAGATCGAGGTCAAGGATAATGGTATTGGTATACCTGTTGATTCTCAGGAAAAGATTTTTTCTAAATTTTACAGAGCAGATAATGCCACAAAGCTAAAAACAGACGGTACAGGTATTGGATTATATATTTCAAAACACATAATAGATGAACATGATGGTATAATATGGTTTGAATCGACTGAAGGCGAAGGAACAACATTTTACATACAGCTACCAATTGCACAAATACAAGATTAATTATACTTATTATGGATAACCAATATACATTACTATTAGTTGAGGATGATAGCTTTTTGATTGAGATACTCGTTAAAAAATTTAAGGATAATAATTTCAATGTCATACATGCTGGTAATGGAAAAGATGCATTACGAAAGGCTCATGATGAAGATCCTGACATAATCATGCTTGACATCATTCTTCCAGGAATGAATGGGTTTGAAATACTCGAAAAACTTAAAAATGATGAAACTGTTGCCGACATTCCAGTGGCTTTTCTATCTAACCTTGGTCAGAAAGAGGATATCGAAAAAGGAAATAAGTTAGGTGCAGTAGATTTCATCGTAAAGGCCAATCACTCCCTTGATGAAATAGTTAAACGTACTGAGGAGTTGATCAAGAAACACAGAAATCTTTAATATAACGTTATAAGCACATCAGTACTCCGTGTGTTAGGTACATCTTTGTGATATATTTTTCTGTACGATGTAGTGATATATGTCTATTTATGAATGATCTTATAAAAATCACAGGTGCCCGAACACACAACTTGAAGGATATTGATGTAGAAATACCGCGAGGGCAGATGGTATCCATAACCGGCGTATCTGGTTCTGGAAAATCATCACTTGCATTCGACACCATTTTTGCCGAAGGGCAGCGGCGGTATGTTGAATCATTGTCTAGTTACGCTCGTCAATTTCTTGATCGTATGCAGCGACCTGATGTGGACGAGATTACCGGCCTTTCACCAGCGATATCGATTGACCAGTCATCACGGTCAAATAATCCACGATCAACAGTGGCTACGATCACTGAAACATACGACTACCTGCGTATTCTTTTTGCCAGAGTGGGTACACCACACTGTCTTGAGTGTGGTCGCGCAATTGAGAAATTGTCACCTGAGGAAATTCAACGCCTCATACAGGAGCAGGTTTATAATAAAAAGAAAGAAAAAAATAATCCTGAAAATCTCGCGGTTTATATATATGCGCCAATTGTTCGAGGTCGTAAAGGTGAATATTATCAACTTTTATATAATTTACTTGAACGCGGCTACAGTCAGGTGTTGATTGATGGTGAGATTAAACGGTTGCGAGAACAAATTGTACTAGAAAAACATAGTACACATGACATTGATGTTCTGGTAGATGCAATATCATTGAGCGATTTTACTGATTCAGCTGACGATGTGCGTGACCGCCTCTCTGAAGCTGTGGAGAGATCACTAAATGAAGCAGATGGTCTTGTTCGTGTCTGGATTGGTGATGAGAGAGAGATCTCTAACGAAGAAGGAAGAAACCTACGTGGAAATTTAATGTCATCTCAGTTTACGTGTCCGTATGATGGGTACTCGTTTCCAGAAGTGGAGCCACGATTGTTTTCATTTAACTCGCCCTACGGAGCATGTCCAACTTGCAACGGACTTGGAACTACTGAGTTTCGCGGTTTAGAACCATGCCCTGATTGCGATGGTGATCGATTGCGTGAAGAGGCGCGTAATGTTTTTCTCGAAGCTGATGGTAGAAGACTTACCATATCTCAGTTTGTTGATCTTACTGTGGAGGATGCGCTTGATTGGTATAGTGATTTCAAAATTGAGGGTTCAAAACAAAAGATTGTCGATGTCGTGTCTCGTGAGATAGCTGACCGACTGTCATTCATGATTGATGTTGGTGTAGAATATCTGACACTAAATAGACGAGCTAATACGTTATCAGGAGGAGAAGCTCAGCGTATACGTTTGGCCAGTCAGCTTGGATCCAAGTTAGTAGGTGCTCTGTATGTATTAGATGAACCTACTATCGGATTACATTCTCGCGACACTGATCGACTCGTTCGCACCCTTCAGAATCTACGTGATATTGGAAACTCTGTATTAGTAGTAGAGCATGATCGGCAAACAATCGAAGCTTCCGACCATCTACTTGATCTTGGGCCTCGTGCAGGTGTTCACGGCGGAGAAGTGATGGCCAATGGACCAGTGAAAGAGTTGATGACTGACGATGCTGCTGCCGAGAAATCCTTAACATTAAAATATCTTCAAGGTAAAGAAGTGACACCGTATCCTAAAAAACGCCGATCAGAAAATAAAGGACATCTGCGTATTAAGGGTGGTAAACGCCATAATATAAAAAAACTTAATATTGAATTACCGCTTGGACGTTTGATTGCACTTAGTGGTGTATCTGGATCAGGGAAGTCATCCTTTCTTTATGATATTTTATACAAAAATTTAAAAAGAATCTATAATGACCGCACAGCTTCTCAGAGTCCTGTAAACTGCAAGGAGTTTGCAGGAAGCGAGTATCTTGCAAGAGCTGTAATGATAGATCAATCACCGATTGGTAGATCAAGTCGCTCTAATCCTGCAACATACACGAGTGCTTTTGATTATATTCGTGATCTTTTCGCAGAAACGAAGCAGGCTAAAGTACGTGGATTTACAAAGAGTCGTTTCTCATTCAATACTTCTGGAGGCCGATGTGAAGCCTGTAAAGGGAAGGGAGAGCAGAAAATCGAGATGCATTTTTTACCTACCGTGCATGTGCCATGCGAAGTTTGTAACGGACGTAGATTTACAGAAGATACACTAGATATTACATACAAAGGTAAGAGTATTTACGATGTGTTATCAATGACAATAGAAGAAGCTAGTGAGTTTTTCAATGATATTCCACCAATTGCTGATCGTCTAGAAACACTTGAGCGTGTAGGGCTTTCATATCTTGAGCTAGGTCAGCCATCAACTACGCTTTCAGGTGGCGAAGCACAGCGCATCAAGATCGCCTCGGAGCTGTACCGACGCCACACAAAAAAGACAATGTATCTACTAGATGAGCCAACCGTTGGTCTGCACTATGATGATGTTAGGCAGTTGACTGAGATTCTTCAAGAATTGGTGAATAAAGGTAACACAGTGATGGTTATCGAGCACAATCTGGATATTATTAAAAACGCTGACTATGTAATTGATATGGGGCCGGGTGGCGGCGAGCATGGCGGGCAGATTGTAGCCAAGGGCACGCCGGAACAGATTGTGCAAATCAAGGATTCGGTGACGGGGGAATATTTAAAAGAAGTGCTTGATAAGTAAAAACCCATAAACAATTGTTGTTTATGGGTTTTTGGGGAGTTATATGTATCGGAAAGGTTCTTTGCAGGCAAGTATACTTTCCAGTACTGGAGTTATGTCAATATCTTTATATTCACTTTCAGCTACCTTCATTTTCTTTTGAAGATAATCTTTAAATTCAACAAGAAATTTCTCATAAGAATTACTTGTTCTGGATTCTATCATGCTAACACAGTCTGGATAGCTATTGCGGGTCATCTTTTCGATATTGTCGATGTTGCCAGCAAATCCCATATTTTCCATCTGAATAACTGCCTGTACTTTACTGGTCAAAAGCATGAAGAAAGAAGCGAATTTTTCCTTACTAACTTTTCGTTCCGTGTTAAGATTTCTGCTTGTTAAGATTCTTTTGATATACTTTAAGGCTTCCCTTACTAACATAAGTATTCGGTTTTAATGATCGGATTAATTTTCTATATATTACAATATAACATTACTCATATATTGTCAATTACTTATAATTAAACATAAATTAAGGTACGTTGTATGTATAAATGACTGATATAAAGGAACAAATTAAGGATCTACCGGATGCACCCGGGGTGTACTTTTTTAAGAGTGGTGGTGAACTTCTTTACATCGGTAAAGCAACCTCATTACGCGACCGCGTACGCAGTTACTTTAACAGTGATTTATCGCAGTCGCGAAGTCCATTGATTCAAAAGATGGTGACAGAAGCCACATCCGTAGATTACCAGCAGACCGGCTCGGTACTGGAGGCGCTGATACTGGAACGAAACCTCATCAGTAAGAAGCAGCCACCGTACAACACGCGTGAAAAGGATAATAAATCCTCGAGCTTTGTGATCTTTACCGAGGAGAACTTTCCGCAGGTACGTATTGTTCGCCAGCGCGAACTGCAGACAACGATTGATCCGGATGAGGTCAAGGCCTCCTTCGGGCCGTATCCAAATCGTCGGCAGCTGGATTCAGCCCTGAGGATTATTCGTAAGATATTCCCGTACCGCGATCGCAAGTGTGTACCCGCAAAGGAAAAAGGAAATAAGAAGCCCTGCTTTTCCTATCAGATTGGTTTGTGTCCCGGAGTTTGTACCGGCGAGATTTCCCAGAATGCCTATAAAAATACGATTCGTAACCTTGGCTTGTTCCTGGAAGGAGAAACGGATAAGCTTCGCGACAAGCTTGAGAATGATATGCACAGGATGGCAGAAGAGGAGCAGTTTGAGAAGGCACAGCAGATTAAATCCCAGCTGTTTGCGCTGGATCATATTGATGACGTTGCGCTGATAGAGGAGGATGCTGTCACTAGTGAAGCAGCTGACCTGCGACTGGAAGGATACGACATTGCTCATCTGGCCGGAAGTGACATGGTTGGGGCCATGGTGGTGCTGGAGGACGGGTATGCACGAAAGGAGGACTACCGTAAATTTAATATTAAAAGTGTTACTAATGCCAATGACACCGCCGCACTGGCAGAGGTGGTACGACGCAGGCTAGGACATCCTGAATGGCCGTACCCTGACGTGTTTGTGATAGATGGTGGTAAGGCGCAGCGAAACGCCGTAAAGGCCGAATTGGACGGCGCTGGGGTGGATATTCCGGTGGTTTCGGTGGTAAAAGACGATAAGCACAAGCCGAAAGCGATTCTGGGTCCTAAAAATATCATTCATGAGCATCAGAAGGAGATTAAGATAGTGAACTCGGAGTCACACCGCTTTGCCCAGAGCTTTCATAAGCAGAAAAGACGTAAAAGATTCTTGGAATAAAGCGAACGACTCAGGTCGTCACAAGTGTTTGTTTATTACGTTACGCAATAGATTTGAGATGCATCTTAAGCGATTTCTTGAGTAATCTAAAAGTTTAGCTACTTAGATATTTTAAAGGCCTGCCAGCTGGATGCTGACAGGCCTTTGATTGATCTAGTGGAGGAACTAGAAGATTTTAGTTTAGGGCACGTGTTGTTGTGCCGTTCTCATCAACTACTGATTCAAAACTAGTTGACTGAGTTAGAGCTTTTTGCTGTCCATTAAGTTGGACCCTCCAGTAAAACCACAGTGATCCGTCTGTGTCTTCGGTAGAGAAGTACACGTCATCTGGTCCTGCAGGCTTACTATCATCTATCTCATCTCCATGGATAACGTTAATACCAGCAATGTCCTTACTATGCCCAGAAAAATTACTGGCATTCACAGTTACGGTTGCTGTTGTCCATCCATTTACTCCGGATTTGTCAGTGTATATTGGTGTTCGGAAGGCATCACTCTCATTCGAGTTGAAGTAGATTTCGAGCGCAAAATGCTCAGTATCTATCTCGTCTTCATCAAGTCTAAATTTCACCTTGATTTTGACATTGCCGTAGGGGTCTTCATCTGTAAGGATGGGTCGTACTTCACCGTGCATAAGCAAGTCATCGTACTGACGATCCTCGTGATTACTAACCCATATGCTCTCTTCACCAAATACAACTTTGTGACTGTACTCATCACTGAGCAAGACCTCAACCGCAACGTCCTTGGTGGTTTCGTCTGTGGCACCATCATTATCAGTCACCGTAAGTGTTACTGAGTAGGTACCTTCTTCGTCGTAGGGGTGGTCAGGAGTAATTCCTGAACCAGTAGTCCCATCGCCGAATTTCCAGCTGTACGATGTAATATCGCCATCTGAGTCAGACGATCCACTCGCATCAAATGATGCGTTAAGGCCGTCGGTGGTAAAGTTAAACGTAGCTTCTGGATCCTGATTTGGATCAGGCTCTTTTTCCACGGTAACGTCCTTCTCGTAGCTATCGCTAGCTCCTTCAGGATCCTCACACGTTAGCTTCACGGCATACTCACCAGATTGCTCATATGTATGAGATGGATTCATCTTGGTAGACGTATTACCGTCACCGAAGGTCCACTGGCAGGAGAGTTCGTCTCCGTCCGGGTCGCTACTGCGATTCTTGAAGGTAACCGTTAGGTACTCCTTGTCTTCCACAGTGAATTTAACGTCCGGTTTTCGGTTTGGTCTTTCAACCGTAACCTCTTTAGTGAATGTATCTGTGGCACCATCATTATCAGTCACCGTAAGTGTTACTGAGTAGGTACCTTCTTCGTCGTAGGGGTGGTCAGGAGTAATTCCTGAACCAGTAGTCCCATCGCCGAATTTCCAGCTGTACGATGTAA
>Ga0136601_1000454_pt1 | contig 17667 bp, 31 predicted proteins | sample AntRauMFilla2699_FD_181020 | JGI IMG/M metagenome (GOLD analysis project Ga0136601, IMG submission 181020) | Saline lake microbial communities from Rauer Islands, Antarctica - Metagenome Filla 2 #699 | ecosystem: Environmental > Aquatic > Non-marine Saline and Alkaline > Saline | place... | reverse complement strand
AACTTCCATTAACCCGACTTCCTTAATTTCTGCAACTAATGATTCGGATTCCTTTTCCAATTCATGATCATGGGGATTCTTAATATATCGTTTATTTATAGAGTCCAATCTATCTAAAATACTTGGAAGTTTCTCAGATAATTCTGGATGTTCCCTAAGAACGGTATTCAATCTATCGGTTATTTCTTCACTATTCATATAATCTCCAGTAATTCTATTTATCAGTGATGTTTCAGTATGAAATATGCATAATAAATAATGGTATGAAAACAAATACCCATAAATCTGACTCATTAAATACGTATGATATAACCCAAATGGAAGTAAATGTAATATGGCGAAGACTGCGAGAATCAGCTAAGAAGCGTGGTATTCCGTTTGATCTTACACCAATGGATATAACCGATATTGGGTTTCCATTATGTTGTCCAGTTTTAAATGAACCCATATATTTCAATAAAGGAAAGCCTAGATGGAATTCAATATCATATGATAGAATTGACTCCAATCTAGGCTATACTCGTGATAATCTAGTTGTTGTTTCATTTAAGGTGAATAGAATTAAATCTGATTACACCCTAGACGAAATACAAAAAGTTCTAGACTACTATAAAAGCACAGAGTTCTAGTTATTGGTACTCTGTTGCCTTAGAGCTTTTACGTAGAAGATAATCCTCACTGACACTCTTCAACAATACTCTGCCAATAGTGTCATCTCTGCGCTCTTTCAATGGTCGTACAACAAGACCCTCTCTGATGTTTACTTCTTTACCAGAGACAGTTTCACGGCCATCTGTGTGATCCCGTAATGCACCCTCTGAGAATGGTCCACGATAAAGTTCGGGAACAATTCCAATATGGGCACCATCAAATACGTTATTCATATATCCAATTTGACCTATCATATCATCATATCCCATATAATCACCCTGAAAATTATCATGTGACATATAGATATCAAAAACTCGGAATCCCTTTTTATTACTAGAATCATATTTCAGGTCTTGAACACCATAAATCTCACCTAATATATAAACATTAGGTATACCACATAATAGCCGTAAGGTCTGAAGATACTTACCAATACCCAATTCATAGAACGTCTTAACATAAACATTATCTTTATTTACATCACCCATCTGGAATGCAAATCCCTTTCCACTGTGACCTTTACTGGTAACAATATAGTCATGACCTACCATTCCAAAGCAAGCCCAAGTACCATGAATTTTTTCGGTAAATACAACATCTTCACCGTCTTTAATTACATTAGGATGTGACTTGATATTCTCAATATCATATTTCAAGGTGGAACCAAATGGTGGAGTCCATAGAGCACCATTCATACTGGTTGGAATTTCAGGTACATACTTTTCAATACCTAGAAACTCGGCAACATCATCACCGCAAAATACTTCTTTTAGTTGATCATTCTCACCTTCCAATAATCCATCATCATTCAATGGTAAAATTAGCCCCTGTGATAGATTACCACGCAATTTAATTGCTTTAATTCTATTACCACGGGAACCGTTAAGCTTGCCCTTATCAGAATCTTCATCCCAAAATCCAAGTTTCACCCCCAGCCATTTAGGAATAAGGGATGCTTCAGGTATATATACTACCATATCACCTGATGTATAACTGCCCCGTGAGGCAATTGCATTGTATCCATCAATTCGAACCATTTCCAAATTATCAGAGTTCTCTGCTGGAAATACATCTAATACTTTTTTTACTAAAACTTTAAAATCACTCATTAATATTCCTTATTCCAATGTAATTTAATATTTAAAATTATACGTACCCTTGGCAACAAGATTTCCCGCCAATTCACGATTTAAACGATTAGACATTAGACATTAGACATACCACCCATACCTGTTACATCATACCAATTTAATTTAATATAACTTACAACAAAATCGAGAACTTGTTGAGAATTATTATCGTCATATTTTTCAACCACAATACCAGTATGCCTCGTTATATTTTTAAAATAATGCTTCATCAGATCACTACTAGCATTTACCATATGAAGTATTCTACTAGCATATACATTAAGTGTTGTTTCTGAAAGTTCTTCTTCAGAAAATCTTTTAAGTAATCTGTACATTTGGACTTTAGGATCAATATCAATATAAAAATTTGATATTTCATAATCATCAAGTTCAGGGGAGCAATTAATACTATTAACACCTTTAAGGTCTAAGATCACAACTGGAATTTTACCCAAATCCACAATTCTTTCGATTTCGTCTAAGGTGCAACCATACCACGATTCATTAAATTCTGATTTCTCAAGCAATACTAGATTATCAAATTTACACTTAGATACAAAATAGTAATCAATGCCATGCATTTCACCTGTTCGTGTTTCACGAGTGGTGTTGGATATTACCTCTGCGAAGTTTCTAGTATCACATAACTCTTTAGTTAGGGTAGATTTACCACTACAAGTAGGTCCAGAAATTGTTAATAATTTTTTCATATATATTCCAATTATAATTTAAAGCATTATAACTGAAGTATATTCTATTGTCAACGACTCTTAGGAACTCTTACCATATTTAGTTCACCACCTGTTCTCATCCAATGTGAATCGGTTTGAACATGACCTTCCCTAACATATTTTGCAACACATTTAGTAAAATCATTACGATGAAAACTGTCTGCGATGCGGATGACATAACCCTCATGTTTAGAATCCATATCTTCAGTATGAAGTTCCTTAATAAGAGTTTCATCATATACACCACGATATAGTACAGATACCATACTTAACTCTAAATCACTTGCAATCTTTAAGGTATCATTCCATGATGCACAAACATCACCTTCCCAAAAACCAAACATAAGAAAATATGATGGTAAGTCAGTATATACTATACTATGAACCCAAAACATATTTTCACCACAAATACTTTGATTTTCACTAAGTTTAAATCGTATGGTTGAATGTAGCGATTTTACCCAAGTTCTGGATGGATGGTATTTACTATCTATTGATCTTGCATGTATATGATCATCATACATAGTAGTATTCTCACCATCCATCTTTCTAGTCACTACAACTTCTTTACCGTCAAAAAAATCCATATCATTACGGACTTTATCATCACTAGTAATAGCTTTACTCCAAGGCACATGGAATGTTCTTGGATATTTCTTATATTTTGTATTCATTGTATTTTACCATATGGTTTCGTTAAATATGGATATTATCAGATTGCTTTACGATTGTAAAGCTTTAATGTGGTAGCAAGGGGTGGATTTGAACCACCGATTTCCAGTTTATGAAACTGATGAGATAGCCAGACTTCTCTACCCTGCTATAATAAATGAACTCCGACCACCCACATTTATAAACAAGGAGGTCGAGGTGGTCGAAGTTCTACTCAACTATTGTTTAAGTGTTGATGAAGATGAAACAATATCTGCCAATTTCTTATCAGCCTCTTCACTTGATGCACCACTACGAAAGCTAGTTGCATACACACTAACAGCATCGTAAGAATCTGAAATGCCCCTTGAAGTCCCCCCAAATGAAAATGCTTTACCCATATCCATTCCTAGACTCTTAGCTTCACTCAATGACTTTTCATCTGATCCAATGAAAATAAATTCCCATTTATTTTCTCGCATTTCAGAAATTAAACTACTTATGGCAGAGGCATTTTTCCATTCAGTACTTCTATTCTCCTGACCATCCGTAACAACTACAAATATTTTCTTACCTGTAACATTAGAATCCTTAACTGCATTTGCAGTTCTCCCAATAGCATCAAATAATGCTGTCATACCCCTTGGGACAAGTTTATATTCTTTAAATTCCTTGATATTTACATTTTCAGCTAACATATCATAATTTTCATCAAACTCAACAAAGGTTAGTTCCGCCTCACCAATTTCTTTTTGCTCATTAATAAATGAGTTTACACCACCTTCAGCATCCGATTTTATTAAATCCATTGACCCTGATCTATCCACAACTACTACAATTTTATCCATTATTATTCCCTTTTATGTTTTTTTTATTCTCGTACAAAGCTTATATGATATAGTGTTAATACACTATGATCGGTACGCTCGGTTACACTCTCATATAAAAATACCTTAGCACTACACTTACCTTCACCACTGAGAATCTTATCAAGTTCAAGACCCATATCAGTATCTAATGTTTTTATACCAACATATAAAATATCATCTTCTATATATGCTCGTATAACTTTATGGCTGGCTAGTTTAACATCTAATGTTGGATCATCTACGGTTAGATCAGTAGAATCTAACAACATTCCAACTCTAAGATCACGCTGATTAAAAAGATCAACTGCCCTTTCTAAAATATCAAGTGGGTATTGCTCGCCAACTATATGATCACCAATTGTTAAATTGGTTTTAACTTTAATCTTATGTTTCATAAACACCTCACAATTTAGGTATTATAAGTTTTTATAATCTTCCAAATTTACTGGAATCTCAATACCACATGTCCAACGTAGATATGACACATAAAGTAGTGGATCAGCACCAATTCCTAACCAACTTGGGTCTGAAGGTGTTGGACATGGTGCCCAAAGATTTTCTGCTTTGGATTCTAAAAATGACCCATCCCCCTCAATATCAACTTGGGTAAAATTATCATCTGTCAATTTTACCATAAATAAATGGTATACTGTGTCCGATGCCTTTGACCCTCGAACTACACCTAATGATGTGATGTGAGAATTATCTTTCAGTACTATTCCTGCTTCTTCCCTTAACTCTTCAATTGCGGTGTGAAATGGTGTTTCATGCTTCTCGCGTTCCCAACCACCAGTTATTGAACTAATATGATTTCCATAGGCACTCCAAGCTGGAGTAAACTCATTACGTACAATCATATTACCATTTATATGAACCGGCATGATTGAAACAATATGACCTTCACATCGACTCTCATGCATGTACTCGTACTTATAATTATCAGTTTCAATAGTTCTAAGATTAATGAATTTACCATCATATACATTCTTGGTAATTGGAATATCATTACATATCATATTTTCCATTAATTATTCTCCATTTTTAAGTATTATATCATAGTACTGATGAGAATACAAGTATTAAACTATGAGAGTTCTTAACATCTGCATAGTTCTAGTCATACTGGCATCATGTTGATTCACATTTAATTGTAATACAGTTGTTACGGTGGTTCGAGTTTCAGTATCATATTCTTCACGTATAGTACCTGAAGACGTACTTATTATTGGTTCACGTATAGTACCTGAAGACGTACTTATTATTGGTTCACAAGAAAAAATAGACCGTAATTGTATTCCACCTTCCAAATCAGCATTATCTGGTAAATATTTTGAATTCTCTATTGTTATAGATAAAATTTCAGTCCTCTCGAATGTGGTCGGTGAGATAACCGTTGAAGTTCTAATAGCCGATACTCGTATTAAGTACTGGTTCCCTAAGCCACATGTTAGAACATAATCATATTCATCATATTCATCATATTCATCATATTCAGATATATTAGATTTTTCCAAGTATTCCTTCACCTTTAACAAATGTTACACTCTTAGAACCAATTTCATATGTTTTCTCGTGGGCCATATTCCATGCTATACGATCACCTACTTCTACGCCAGCCGTGTGGAACTTTCCTTCACTATCGTACCCACCTGATCCAACTTCCAGTACTGTGCCAATTCTAGGCTTACCTTTGATCGCTTTAGGTAGTATGATACCACCTTCACTTTCACGTTCCGTTTCTTCTCGGTTTACGATAACTACATTGTGTCTTGGTTTAATCTTCATTATTATATCCTGTTTTAATTATTTACTGTATTAAATTAAGATGTTTCTTCTTTTTTATTTACAGCTATATTAGTTGCTGGCAATGAACCAAAGATTTCATCCACATCTATTTCGTCTTTCATTGGTGATGATGGTATTAAAAAATCTAAAATCTTGCTTCCTATCACAGCTACTGTAGATATTACAAAAAGTGATATTAGTAATCCAACGCCTACCAAAAAGGTTATGATTGGTTCAAACATTATGTTTCCCTTATATAGTTGGTGGGGTGAATGGTTCGAGCCATTATCTCCAGATGTTTTATCTGGCGTTTTTCCTTTAAACTATAACCCCATTGTTTCTTTATATGTCATTAATATATTCGCTATATGTTAACATATTTCGCCTTTCAGGTAAAGTTAACTCATTATTCTTTCTAGGATTTATATGACACAAACAACTCGAACAAGTTGTTTGTGTTCTACTTAATCGTGCGCCTGCAATATCTAACCATTCTTCATCTAATTTAAATGATTGGTGATACCAATCATTACGCCTTATTTTCTTCCATTTAGCCTTTAGTCGTACATAATGACTTCTACGCACTGATCGTTTCATGTTTTTCATAACAGTTTTCCCTTTGGTTATAGGATGTCATGATTATTGGGAATTACTTAATCATGACTATCACATGAAACTGTTATACATTTGTTTATCCTCATAGTAGACCTATTTATAATACTTCCTCAACGTTACCATCAATGTAAAATCTAATTTGATGCATACCTGATTTGGTTATCCGTTTATTAACTGTGATGAATTTAGCAGCCCTTAATACTTCAAGCATTGTGGCATTAACATATACCCCCCAACTAACCTTAACAAGAGCTATTTTAAATTCATGTAACTTTTCATTATCTGAATATGATGAATATGATTCTTCGAATAATTCTAATACTTGTTTATCTGTTAGTGGCTCTTTCATTACCGAATTATACTATTAAATTGGATTTATGTCAACAAATTAATAAATAGTACTATGAAAGTTAAAGACATAATCTTAGAACGTGCTACTATAACTCAAGGTAAGGACAAGGCTGAAATGGCATACCTAACCAAAGTTGCTGAATTTCTATCAAATCACCTTGGAATAGATAATACTGAGCTAACTATATCACTTGATCCACCAGTTGATCTTGATAAGAGTCAGTATGGTGTAACTGTAGGTATTGGGCATAAGCCAAAGAAAATATTCATTATGCTTGATAGTGGATTATCTACTGGTGAAAAAATTAGAACTTTAGCACATGAAATGGTTCATGCTCATCAGATTGCACGGGGTGATTTAGCTATCCTATCATTAGAAGATGGTAAGATTAAAGGTGAATGGGAAGGTGAAGAATTTAACTTTATTAGGTATAGTAGGTCGAATCCTTGGGAAGTCGAAGCATACACCAAGGAAAAGACTCTACATAAACTGGTAATCAATAAAATTGGGAACTATCAATCATCAGACTGATCGTTATTATCATCTGGCATAAGTTTACCAACATACCACAAAAAATCGAACCATTTAATTGTTAAATAATCTATTACCTTTTCCATTTTATATTCCTTTATGATTTTGTGTTTGGTAGTTGTGTGTGGGGATCATACACAACTTTACCATTATACTTAAACTTCTCTTGTAACTCATGAACAACAGCAGCTTCAGTAGCTTTATATATCGTCCTAACTACTTCACTTTCAGTAGACTCATTTTCCACAATCCACGGTCTACACTCTGCTCGTAATGGTTCCCCAGAAATCGTACATATTGTATCGAAAACTACCTTCACTGTAATTACATTTTCACCGATAACATCAACCGTAAAACTATAATTTTCATATTCTAAATTACTAATAACTCTATTAACCATATCAAGAGTCATTCTTACTGAATAGTGCATGTCACCCTCCATTTATTCTATATTACCACAAGCATTACATTTGTCAATACTTTTCTACTCCAATTGACAAATGTAATGGAAAATGTGTTGGTCGTTTGAATTCATGTCTGATATTCATTAAAAAATCACATTTAACTTCAACCGTCCAATAATCATCCCTAGATGACCGTTCAGGAGAAATATTATATTTAAATGGTACTACCATACCATTATATTTTTTCCACAAGTGCATTAGTTTAGGGGTTGGTTTTTCACCACGGATTATAGATATGTGTGCATCCCATGAAGGCTGTAGCATATCGTGAAGGTGAAATTCTTTCTGTAACCACCAACGATAATATCGAGTGATTTCACGGTCAACTTCAGCCACACACCACCAGTCCACACGGTGTTTCATACCACCACGATAAGGATCATATACTATCTTTGCTTTGCTTTCCAGCCACATATCTTCATTCATGAAAAAAGTATAACAGAAGTTAAATTCACATGCAATGTATTATTTCACTAAGTCAATAATTTGCTTTTTAGAGTGACTAATTCTTTATTGGAATTTATTTTCAAATATAAATCCGATGGGTGAAATCCGTCTTTCCAACAAGTACCAAGAGTGGTGTGATATTCTTCAGCTAGAAGGTGATGGTGAGGGCATAGGGATATTCCATTTTCTCTGACATATCCACCATTCGGCATATCATTACGATCTGTTATATGATGTGCATCTAACTCTTCAGTTATATCACAAAATACACATTTATATCCATCTCGTAAAAATACACTGTCTCTGAAATTCTGCCGTATCTGTTTCTTTTTACTACTCATTTGGAGATTGAGGTGGGATTCGAACCCACGTATGGAGGTTTGCAATCTCCTGTATAGCCACTCTACCACTCAACCATAATTATTTAAACTATTTAATTCATAATACTATAATATTATAATATTGGCGAGTCAGGAGGGATTCGAACCCCCGGCATCTAGTTTTGGAGACTAGCGTTCTACCAGACTGAACTACAGACCCGTATATTTATTTACTGTATTTATTTACCATAATGGCAATCCACCAGTAATCTTATCAATTTCATCCTTATCATATGGTCCAACATATGCACATGTATCAGTAGGTACTCCACCAAATTCAGTTAGTCCAGCATCTGTAATTATACCAGATGGTATTCCAAGGTCATTGGCTTTAGTAACTATTTCATTAAGTTCATCATTAGATGATACAGTAACACATATCTTAACCCACCTACCACTTCCATTATTATACTCTTGAACGTGAGGTGAATCTCTATCAAATAATGCTTTCTGGACAGCATGTCATCCTTGTGCAACAGCCTTACCTTTACGCATTCCTAAATCTTTACGCATTACTATTACTAATTTCATCATGAAGATATTATATATTACTAATATGTGTATGTCAACTGTTTAGAGGAAATAATGACCCTAAAAGAGATTCATATATTAATACGGTGTCACTATCAATACCATCACCTAAAAGTTTCCGAGCATATGCTATGTCGATTATCTTAGGTGAATCTAAAATCACATCATCATCCCAAATAACTTCTTCAACATATCCAACTCTGGGCATAGTTCTAGTCTTAAACCATACTGCAACAATTGGATCATCTTCATCTGCACCATCATGGCTAAGATGAGTGGTCTGTACAGTTGGTACGAACCTTCCGTAGTTAACAGATACTGCTTGATTGCCAGCTATACCCATCTTCTTATAGATTGGCTTAGTCTTAAGCATTCCAGATTCTAAAATTTCCTGTGCTCTACTTTTATAAGTGAAATGAAGAAATGTATCTTCACTTAAAATTACCTTTTTGTTATCGTTCATCACTGGCACCTTTATTTTTTAAATATTCTATTGTGCGTTCTAGATATTTAAATATTCTATTGTAGATTTTTTTAAAAGCCTTATTTTGCATTGCTTTAGATTCACCACCAAATACATCAATAAGATCATGATGTGATGCGGCCTGCATTATTGCTGAATTAATAGAATTACGATCTATCTCTGTTCCACTCTTATAAAGTTTAATTAATTCACTTCTAGCCGTCAACATTGCTTCACTAGTCCTAGCATTAATCTCCGATGGATCACGATGATATTCTGAATTATCCTCTCCAGTATCGACTGTATGACGGTTCATTTTAGTATTATCAAATGATTTACCCTTAGATAATGAATAATCCAATGCATGTCGCAATTCGTGAACGATGGTTGAATGAATACTTTGAAATAGTCTCCTACCATATACAAGTGGGAATGTAAGAGTTATACTCTTATCTTCATAGTTATATTCACCACCTCCAATATCATCAGAATCAGGATCAACATATATTGGAGTGGAATATATCTTAATCATACCTAAACGCCCATAAAGTGATCCAAGAACCTTAGAGTCAACTATCTGACGTATTCTACCCACATATATTGGCTCATCATATAGGTTTTCACCCGCCTTAATTTCACGTACTACAGGCTTCATCTTAGTAAGTATTGTCTTATTGATCTGAGTTGCTATTGCATCTAAACGGTTCTCTGCCTTAACATCCTCTGTTAAAATATCCTTGATTTTCATAAAGAATATTTATCAGTTTAGACTATTATGTTGGATATCCATTAAATGCCATTGTTAAAGTTGTTTCATTAATCGGCATTCTTTCATGCTTATCCGTTATTACAAACATATTACCTTGACGATCTACATGTATTTTTTTAAATTTAAAATGTTCAGCCATTTCAGAATCAGTCAATAAATCAATTTCATCTTCAGTAATTTCCCTATATGTCATATTATTACCCTCAGTATTTGGTATTGTTTAAATTAAGTTGAATTTATAATGCGCTATTGTGAGATTACTCTGACAATATCTCTTTTGGCTTAATCAATTGGATTTTAAAGTGCAAAGAGCTACACTTACTGTCCTTACCTTTTATTCCCGACAATTTCTTGTGGAGATGGTAACATTATATTTTATAAATTCAACCGAATTATACTGCAATAATCAGATGATGTCAATTATAATGATTTACTCATTATGTCTATTCTAATTTCATCCAACCTACGGCCAATACCAGCACCTACTAGTTGATTCTTTTCCTTTTCTGATAGATACTCAAAGTTAACTTTAGATGATTCATTAATAGCATTCAGTATTGCATCAGTGTCCTCCAATCGGAGCATCCAAAGTTGAGAAACTTTAAGATATGTTTCCAACAAACTAGTATCCTGCCAAAGTCTGTATACCTTACACAAATTAAACAATTCAATAGGGTCACTAAAGTCTATTCTATTTGCAGTAACACCGAAACTTATAGCTTCACTAATTTCAGTTGGTATAGATTGCTTCTCAATAAAGTTATCAGCTATATCTCTTCCAACATCCATAAATGTTCCCATCCATCTTTCAATTTCAGTTGCGTTTGATACATTGAAAAGCATCATTCGCTGGGTTAGGTCACTGAATGCGATTGATGCAAGGTCAAATATGTCATGCATTGCATCAACATCTTTCAGAATTCTGAAAAAGTTCTGGGGATTTGGTTCCATCATTGCGCGTGAAACTTCCTTCCACACCCTTTCACTAATAAGGTGCTTCACTTCACCAAAATCAACCATCGCTTTCATCATATCCATAGTTGAAGGGTCAACAGTAAACCCATACCGTGCTGAAAATCTAGCAACCCTAAGAATCCTAACCGGATCGTCGGAAAATGCACTAGATACATGACGAAGTATACCATTTTTAATATCATCACGTCCACCGAAAAAATCAAAGATTTCACCAGTTTCCAAATCCTGTGCAATGGCATTAATAGTCAAATCTCTACGCTTAAGATCATCTTCAAGTGTTACGTATGGTGTGTGATTGGTAGTGAAGCCAGTATATCCATTACCAGATTTACGCTCCGTTCGTGCGAGTGCATACTCTTCACCATCTTTCAAAAACACTGGGAATGTTTGACTTACTTGATGGTAGCCAAGAGAGTACATTTCTTCTGGTGTCGAGCCAACTACGACATAATCAATATCTTGGGGTTCTATACCCATGATTTCATCTCGTACTGCTCCACCAACTTTATAAATTTTCATATCTATCACCTTGATTAAACTATTAATACATTTAAGCATGTATTATTGTTGATGTCAAGGTTTATTTTAACCTATTAATATTTAGTAGCCTTGCCTTTAATCGCAAATGTTACACAAGTCCTCCGAATCGAACGGTACGGAGGACATCCTAGCCCACCCGCTGCACCAGCAAACGCTAACCCGCACTACTATTTTTATATTCAGCTATCCAATCAACAATTTTCTGGTTTTCTTCTTCATCACAAAGATTATCACTATAACTGAATTTCACATATAATTTATTTTCAGGAATCATTGATCCAATATTGTTTTTGTCGTCTTCATCTAATATCAACATTATAGGTTGATCATTAGAATCGTATATTGTGTATTGTGTTTCCTATTTTTACTTTCATATTGGTAGCGGGAGAGGGATTCGAACCCTCGACCTTCTGGTTATGAGCCAAACGAGATACCTGCCTTCTCCACCCCGCAAACTGTCGCTTCGACATCCTTGTCAAAGCATAATCTGTGTGTTGACGTTATTATAACATAACTAGTAAGCTTGTCAACTATTTATTGGTGCCCCTCACAGGACTTGAACCTGTACATCCTTTCGAATACTAGCACCTAAAGCTAGCGTGTCTACCATTCCACCACAGAGGCATTTTTCTGTATTACTATTTATGCAGTTTACCAAACTTTTGCCATAATAGCAAGTCAACTTTTGATTTTCCCCTAAATTGTATCTGTCATAATATGAAATATTTTAGTTGTATCCTCTATCATATGTAGACTTTGACGACTGAGTTCATCATACATCATTTTAACACGTTTATGATATTCATCAGAATCCCTATCATATTCCTCAGTAAATTCATCACCATCTGACGGCCACGAATGGTAACGTCCAACACTCGGGTCCAGATATGTAATGAATTCGATTGTGTTCCCATTAACCTCATCAATATATAAATCCATTATTAGGCCCAGTTATCAATAAACATCCCAACCTGTAATTCATCAAACTTCATATTAAGATTCCTTAATTTTTTCATCATTTATATTCATTTCTAAGTCTCATCAAGCTACTAAATGAACCCATAGGTTTATGTAGTATTAATTACCTTTCATGTAAATATTATTTTCATCACATAATGTGGTCAATTCGTTGTATATCTTATAATCATACTTATTAAGTGTGATTAAAAAATCAATGACCCAATTTGGAACATTATTTCTGAAAGTTTCATCACCGGGAATTTCATGTCCTATTGGATATAAGTTCTCTCCAACACCTATCATAATACCGAATATTATCAAATCTTTTGCATACGTTTCTTTATTAAAAATAAGTATTGGCATATTTCGCAATCTATCAAATGCAAGGTCTATCTTATCTTCGTACAATACTTCCAACTTCCCGGCTATGGATTTTGTATATGCGTTGCTAAAATGTGATTTATCGTTTACTAACTTTTCCACAATATCCACCCAGAATTGTGGTTTAGTTAATTGATCTATCTTATGTCCACCTTCTGGCCGTGTACGTAGTTCCAATAAACTTAATGCCCGTTCCACTGGATCACGCAGAATGGTAAAAAACTCATGTTTATCTTCAAGTTCATCTAAGTATATACCGGGTTCAACTTCTATTATTTTTATGCGTTCATTTCTAATAGGTTCAAATTCATTAATTCTTTCAATAATATCATTTTTACGATATGGTAATCCGTGGGCATGGTATGCTCTACGTAATGTCGAACCCCCACAACGTTGATGATGTAAAAAAATCTTAGCCGTCATTATGTATATAACCTACTCATAAGTTCTTCATTTTTAATTGTTGTTCTTAATTTCATTAACCTACTACAAAATTCTGTTCTGGTTAATATTGTTTCAGACTTATTTGTCCTTCCAATACTGTGTGTCAATTTTGAATTATTAGATGCCATTAGAGCTTTACGTGCTTTCGAATTTTCAGTGTATAGTACAGTGAATGCTTCATCCAAAAGTTCTTGATATTCATCTGACTTTCTTTGGTATGCTACACCATCCCACCATAATACTTGATCACGTTGCCAATTTTTATTAGCACCTGACTTCTTTGCTGCAAACCCAACCAAAGTGCAAATATGTTTTTGCATCTCAACATCTTTAAATTTTAACGACTGTAAAAACCCTTCCATAGATGCTACCTCCACACCCCTAAATGTAAACGGGTGTGGAGCAAAATTACTTAATGCACCTGCTGGGTATTTTGTCCCTGATTTTATATCCATAATTTATGATCTATTATTTCTCTTGGCAAGTCGTTTCATTTTTCTGTTATGTTCTTCATGCCACTCTGGGCCTATACAACTGTCACATCTAGTAGTAAACCAACCATCTCTATCTTGTCTATTACTTTCAGTACCACATAAATCGCAATAATTAAGTGATTGTTCTTGTAACTGATTAACAGTATTACGAATTTCTAACATAGTCGTTTCATCAATATCATTACCATTACCATCACTAAAACTAAAGTAGTATTCTAATTTACCAAATTTATCCTTTATCTGATAGATATTGTACTCTGGATCAACGGCTGATATGCATTCATCTATAGCTTGAATTATTAATTTCTAACCAGTTAAATATTCGTGAGAATTACTATATTGCATTCTACTGCATCGTTCTTTAAAAGTATTCATATTACTGACATAATCCATTTATGACTCTATATGTACTTAGGTTACCAATGCCATTCACTGTCAGCATAGCCTGTGCCCATCCTAAACATCTATGGGCTTTCTCACCATCTATCTCAGAATATATAATTTGATTCAATATATTAACCTGATGTTGGATATCGTCACCATTGCCGATTGGGATATATTCAGTATCAATGTGTCGAACCATTACTTCTGCACCATCGGGAGTGTATCCACCTAACAATTCAGCAAGTTTTAATGTTTGTTCTGCGGCCTTAATTAATTCCATATTATTCTCCAAATAATTGTTGTTCATTACGTTGAATATTAACAAGTTTCAGTAATATATCACTGTGACATTTTTTAGGTTTACACCAACAACCCAATCTTTTATCATGTAACTCATGTAAACTATACATAAGTTCTGGCTGTTTTACAATCCACGATTCATACATTTTTATGACTTCTGTACGATTACCATCCTTACCAACGGTAAATGGATTCCCCCATTTACTGGGTCTTCCAATGTATACATCATAATCATCTGTTTTACAATTTACTATTTTTATTATAATTGGTGGGCCGGGAAGGACTCGAACCTTCGACCGTGAAATTATGAGTTTCCTACTCTAACCAACTGAGTTACCGGCCCAATGCTTTACATGCGGTCCTCTAAATGTAGTGCTGTAGCAACTGGTATACGAGGTTTCAATTTACCCGGTGTTCTGCCGAAGTACCTAATTGTAGCCTCTTTGCCAACATAAGCATTACGATTTTCAAATACTTCCTTAAGGTATGTTCTATTACCACGCATACCTGCACCAGTCTCACCACACTCACCTTGGTTATTCTGAAATATTACACGCTTTGCACAACCAGACCAGTTACCTTGACCTTCTTCAATGCGTACAATAATAAATTCTTCATCTTCAAAGTCTTTACGTTTGATAAGAGCATTACTACGCTTCTGAGAATACTCTTCATTTAAACGAATGATACCACCTTCATAACCCTGATCAACAACCATATCATACACAACATCAATCTCAGCTTCAGACATACACTTATGTGTTTTTACGATTCGAATTGGAGTGTTACAATTATCACCTTCAATTGTAACCGCATTATCAACGAGGATTTTAACCACCGCGTCAAAACGTGCAATAAATGGTTGGTCCATAAGATATGGGTAATCATAGATGTGATATTGCATTAATCGGCTAGACTTATCAAGATCATCTTCAGTTACTTTAACACGCTTGACAATAGAAACTATCTCATTAAAGTCATCTTTGAAATCGTGGTTATAAAGTTCACCATCAAATATAGCATCAGGATTCTCATCAAATGCTGGTTGCAGGGCTTCCATGATGTGGGGTGCTGCAACAATAGGCTTACCTGTGCGACTCCACATGCCATGACGTGTTGCAATACAACGGATACCATCAAGTTTACCTTGAAAGTAAACAGGTTCGTTGTATTTTAACTTAGATTTACGCTTTTCCCAAGTAGAAGCCAACATAGGTGCAAATATTTTCGGAGTGTCAACATCCTCAATATTAGAATGGTAATCTACGTCAAGCTTCTTAGTGTAATGTGAAGCAACTTCGGCCTCAGCCTGTTCCTCACCAGTAGTAACATTGGATCGACCAACGTTTTTTGATTCAGCAGTAGTCCATTCGGATGTTACTTGTTGACCCTCTTGTAGACCTGCAACAGTACGATACTGATCGCCATTTAGTTGCATTCGCCATTCACGAATGTTGCCTTTACTGTCACGTTTATAGATGGTTGGAAATGTTTTCATTTTATAATCCTTGTGTATTTGAATGAAGTATATAATACTGATGATGTATTGTCAAGTATCTTAAGCATTAGAATATGAGTAATCGGTTAGGAACGTCTGGACATCTTTAAATCTTGCCGTTCCATTAAAGTGTTGGTATCACCTGTCTCGATAGGTCCAACGGCCAACGACACACCCGATTTCAAACATATTTTGGTGTATATGCTTCGCTCTGAACTCACCCACATATACTGCTCAAGCGTGTAATTTATCCTCAAGTCAGAGAGCGTCCGTCAGGATAATACACGCTGTGTAACGTTTCCAAAATCGATTTAGTTAGATATGTTACCCGAAGGTGGTTTAGGTCTTCGGTATGATATTTTGTGATGTTCAATTCACCTCGGTCTTACCCGTCCACATAAACCAATAACATATCTAACTAATTTTAAAAGTATAACAGTTTAAATATCAATGTCAAGAATTTTTTTGTTTTCTATTCCACGCCTTCTTTGAGGTATAATCATGAATATTGATAGATAGCTTTGAATAATTTGTCAAGGCCATTAGTGGGTGGGCTATTATATCATGTAGCATAGCCCATCCACGATGTTCATTATAATCAATACAATGCTTTTGTGGATCAATTTTCATGAAAGAATTATACCACACCAAAAACTATAAGTAAATAGTGTGGTTTAATTTATGCAATCATAAGTGCATATGTAACATATAGACATGTCATATGGATTGCTTGATCGAATCCAATAGTACCAAAAAATAATCTCTGGTTACCTACTTTATTAAAATGTCCTGAGACTTTAGATGTAATGAAGTCAGTTATCCAGTGTAGTACAAAGTTTAGTAGTGCATACTGCCAACCAAACCATAGCAATGGTAATGAATAAATAAATACATGAAATGTTAACCATTTCAAACTTGATCCCTTATTCATTGCCATCTTGTTTATTTGGCAAACAAAGTCACCAAAAAAATGCATCCAAACTAAAAGTATAATATCTGTAATCATAATATGAACCTCCATTGGTCGTTGTTCATAATACTATTTACGTATACAAGTTACTTAAGTTCTTAATAAATAAGGGGTTTTGTGAACCATGTCACATTAAGACATGGTTCAGTTCACAGTTTGAGAATTTTCTAGTTCATCTAATCTATAAGATAAGGCTGATGCTAATAAATTAGCATCAGATTTGTACATTCCTGCACTATTGATACAGTTCAATTCAATGACCTTATTAATAATTTACATTCATGTAAACGTTTAAATTCCATTATACCTAATTCGTCAATCTTAGATTTTTTCCATATTTCATCCCGGTTCG
>Ga0136601_1000453_pt1 | contig 17678 bp, 13 predicted proteins | sample AntRauMFilla2699_FD_181020 | JGI IMG/M metagenome (GOLD analysis project Ga0136601, IMG submission 181020) | Saline lake microbial communities from Rauer Islands, Antarctica - Metagenome Filla 2 #699 | ecosystem: Environmental > Aquatic > Non-marine Saline and Alkaline > Saline | place... | reverse complement strand
CTGATGGTCAGCTTAATATGTAAGCTAAAGCTTACATACTGTTTGTCCGCCTTGTGCGGACAAATTAAAGCTGACCATATAAGATATACTACTCTTGCAGCTAGCTGCAAGAGTAGTATATCCGTATGGGACCTTAAGGTCCCATATTAATGATATCACATCATGACATAACTTAACTTAAGATATCATGACATATGATATCTTATCTTTTGCAAATATATAGTCAGTTAGAAGTCGTTTCAAGGGGTTACCCTTGAAACGTCAAAATGACCATTATCCAACGATATTTTCCTCAGTGATTTACCAAGGAAAATATCGTTTGATAATGACAGATTTCTAATACTGCTTCCCGGGACCAATACATCTTCAAAACAAATCCAATAAAAGATAAAAGATAAAAATATATTATCTTTTATCTCAGCAAATATGATTATGATACACGAATTAAAATAGTTTCCAAAATCCAACATCCAAACCAACATGACCACCGAATTATCTAACGCACTGACTGACTTCTTTTTGGAGAATCTGTCGCCCGGTATCGACAATGTTGTTCGTGAATGCAAGGCTGGTTCCGAAGTAACGGCTGACAATGTTGCCAAGTGGTTAGGTGTGCCATTGAAGCGTGGTCAGGTCGGTTTGCCGGCGGGCTTTAGTGCTGGCACTGGCACTACACGCCGCACTCGTCGCAGCGCTAAGGTCGATTCTAATGGACCTAAGTGTCAGTATGTGATTACTCGAGGCAAGCGCAGTGGTCAGAAGTGTGACAAGACTTGCCAGAACGATCCGGATATCCACGGCTCTGACAAGTATTGCAAGCAATGTCTGACTAAGTCGGCTGTTAAGCGCGACCTCGACGGTACCGATAGCAACCGCTCGGTATCGCAGGCCAAGTTCCCGGCCAACGTCGTCAAGCCTCAAGCGTCTCGTCCTGTCGCTAAGCGTACTTTAGACTGTGTTCCTATTCCCGGCCATCCCGACATGTTCTGTGTCCGTGATGATACCTTGCTCGTCCGCAACGATCCCGGTTCCGGACCAGTGGCCATTGGTACTTATGAAGACGGTGAGATTAAGCTCGGTCTGAGTCCCGATGATGAAGCTAAGGCGATTAGCATGTGCTTATCGGTGTTGGCTGTATCAAAGGACGAAGATGGTGAGGACGGAGACGGAGACGATGATGGCGAGGATGGTGGTGAGTCATCGGATGTCAGTGTTCCTCATCCTCAAGTACCGGGCGTGTCGTCTCGATCCAAATATCCACCAGGGATGAACATCAAGTCGACTGGTCGAGGACCACAGGTTCCTAAAGTCCCCCAAATCCATTCTTAAGTTGTTTGGACAAATCGATGCCGATAGGCATTAATCAGATATGTGAGCTTTGTCTCACATATAAGCTGACCTAAATATGTGTATAAATATATCCATTAATTTATTTATTTAGGTCCCCATACGGATATCATACTCTTATAATATCGTACACAAGTGGCAACATTTCCTGTCCGGTTTAGATATATGATAATGAGTTACATTAAGGTCGGGTTGGAGTTGATATAATGATATCATGTCGATAGCCATCCGTCTGGTCTTGAAAATGTATATATCATTACAGAGTTGATTGTTATAGTAGTAAATGATCCGTAGCTGGTACATCCTTTTGATACCTTTTGTCTAAACATAAGATGTTATCAGTTGCCACGTATTGAAGTGTTGAAGTGTTGAAGTGTTGACGTATTGACGTATTGAAGTGTCGAAGTATTGAAGTACTGAAGTGTTGACGTATTGACGTATTGAAGTGTCGAAGTATTGAAGTGTTGACGTATTGAAGTATTGACGTGTTGAAGTGTTGGGCACAATCTCTGTCCACACATTACACAAAAATGAGTGTGTCTATCCCCACATTTTTTAAGTCAAAAGATCATGATCACCGGTGCTGGCCATAAGATCAAGTATGTCCAATATTATGACGCTGATGAGATCAACCAAATATATTCAGGTGAGAGGAAGGACCATTTACTAAAATGCGGACTGATCCTTAAATTCATGGACAACAAGGTGGCCAAAAAGATCGGTGATATGATAATCAACAAAAGGATAACCAGAGAAGTTAATGATATGTTGGTTGCATTAGGTAGTGATGAGTCACAACATTACGATTTTTGTGAACAGATACGGGATGATCTCGGCTTCAAAGTTACCAATCATGCTCGGTGTCATCGAACCTTAACTGAGCTTAAAAATTATGGTGATGAGCATTGTTGTCAGTGTATCGACAAAGCTCTACATTTCCTCGATACGGGTGATTATAAAACAGATGATCTAACCGACCTGCCCCATATGAGTCTTGTCTCCATTATGGGCAAGATGAACATCGATCATATGGAACGGGTTACTGAGTGCGTGGCCTATATAAATGAGCTGATAACTGAATACTTTTGACCGTTCCGGCTCAACAATATGTCTAGGTGTAGACATAATAACGTTACAGCTAGTTGTAACTTTTTATATCATCATATCAGCCGAAGCTGATATGTTAAACATAATATGTATTCTTACACTGTATATTACCTATCAGGTTATAAATTGGCGTTAATACATAGGATTTTTATTCCAAAATGAAATGGACCAGATATGTACCTGAAAGATTAAAGTAGTCAATGACTAGCAGTTACTCAAGCGATGTTCATCACCATTTGGTAACTAAAATATCGAGGGTTGATTGGTCGTCGTCAACACCCACAAAATCAATATCTTCGACATCGAGAACAGCCAGTCGTCCCCGCACTAATAGAAAACCTAAGGTTTCCAAGGTATTATATCCAATATTTGAAAAGTGTCACGATTTAACGCCTGATAAATACTGGAAGGATGTTTTCATGTCAGCTTCGTTAGGCAAAATGCCGAGAAGTTTTTACTATAAGAATGGTATCATCACCTACAGAAAGAGACGAGGTCATTCACTGGTCGTCAGTGACGATCCATTAGAAGCATTACATTCATGTATAGAGTTTTTCCAGAAGACGGCCGGTATGATGTCGGAGACAGATCAACGCAAAAATGTTAGTCAGGTCGATGCCGATATGGACGACACTTCTAATTTATTTGGATGCGAGTGGTCCGATATTAAAAAGGATAAGGTTAGAGTGGCCCTGATTGATGATTATGTTGAGCGGGTATCAGATGAATTAGGCTATAATCAGGAAGAACGGGATAAGTTCATAACACTAATACGTAAGGCTTTTCTGTTCAAGTGTTTTGACAAGAATAACGTTGTATTTGAAGATGGTAAAGTGACGGCCATAGAAGGCTTATTATTCGATGATGAGAATAACAACTACTATGTTGATCCGTCATTGAAGGAAAAGCGATTGAGAAGCATAAAACATCCGACCGGCCTGGGATTAGATCACTATGAAGATAAATCATCTATATACATTATCAAAGAATGGGAGAAATTCTTAGATACCATGGAAAAGAAATCTAGAACTAGACCGGTACCGAAAACGGTAGTGGTGAAGATGGAAGTGTCGACCGATAGCGTTGATGCCGGCGGCTATTATCACACTGCTAGTTCTAGCGATAGTGATGGCAACTTCAGTATTATATACACTTGATGGTTTACAAAAATTTCTAGCTGGATTCGTGGTCAAACGGTATTTCTAGACTGGATTTAAGACGGTATTTAAGACTGGATTCGTGGTCAAACGGTATGTGAGCTATAGCTCACATACGATATACGGTTAACTATTACGTGTAGTAAACCAATAATAGACACCAGCTACTGCGGCAGTAGCAGTGATAAAAACACTGAAAGTTTGTAATTTACTTGATGACTTATCAGCTTTGATGTCGAAAGTGGACAATGGGGTCGATGTCGATAATGGGGACAATGGGGACAATGTGGACAAAGGTGACAACGGGGACACAGGATGAATATCAGCTACCGGATCATAGGTACGACCACCATTATCTAACATTTTAACTTGTTGAGACTCGGTCTCAATCTTATCCATAAGTTCTTTTTGTCGACAACGAATAGTAAGCTCAACGATTTCAATGGCAGTAGTAATGTCTTTGGCTCGGGCCATGAACATGTTTTTATGGACTGATATCAACTTCGACGGTACGGATAATAATTGGATCAGTCGATGATATGGTAAGATGTCAATCATGCTTTTAAAGTATTGGCCCGGCTTATTCCTAGCTCTGATTTCAATATAGCCATCGTTAGCCAAGATCATAAACTTAACGGTATAGCCGGGATCCAATTTCTTTAAACTTTTGCGAATGTTATGAATATTGTAGTCTAACACGATGTAAGGCGAATCGATGTGTTTACTAGCAATCGCATCTTTAATGGAACTAAAATTGTCACGATATTGTAAGGCGATCTTAATCCTATATATAATTTGGATATCTAACAGATTAGACGCTAGTTGGGAGGCAGCCATAAATCTTTTGTATTGAGTGTCGTCGTCGAAAACATCATCAGAGTTGAAGGTTCGTATCGTTTCCAACAGTGACAGATTGGGTATATAGTTTAATAATTTGTGATGATCGCCGTCAATGTTGAGCAGCGGAACACCATTATCATTGGCATCAATCTCTTTGATTAAAGTGTGGTATAACTCGGTGACCAGATACTGAGACAAACCTTCGTAATCAAGATGTTTCAGCTCATGGGTTTTCATACAATAAGTGGACACGATATCGTGACCAAAATGTTTCCATATAAGTCCGGTTGAACTCATGGTAACATCGGTCGTACTGTCGTAAGTACTTTTAAAATCTAATTGGTGGTGATCAAAACGACGACAGTGGGGATTGTATTCTTCGCCGATATCGATGACGATATCGGCTTGATTATATATCGATTCAACATTACTTCTTACTAGTTTAACCTTTTTCTTGTCTCTCATGGTAAAGAGTGTTCGTAATAGGGTGAAGGCAATGACATCGTCGGCATGGAAACGGCCATTGTGGGTGGCAATAGTCATGATGGTAGGTTCGGGTAATTTTTCAACCATGATTAAGTCGTCACTTCCACGTTCGCTTCCACTTCCACCTCCACTTTCAGTATATCGATTATCACGGCCTTCAGATAAGAAACTATCGTCTGATATGGTCACCATGTTACTTTTATATGATACGATGGTATTTATTACATCATTTGTTTATGCTAGCTGTAAGATTAGTATATTGTTAAGGTCTCATATTAAGCAAAGAGTATGTATAAATATGTATTCACGCCGGGCTTAAGATAATAAATAACAACATAAATGTCTGATCCGGATTTAAAAGAAAGTTTATCAGGATTCTCGGAGGCTATGGTCGGTCTTATGAAAGCTTTTACAGAGACCAGTCGTAAAACTGCCAAAGACATGCTGACCAAATACGAGGTGTTTTTGGCCAAAGCGATCGCTGATATAAACTCTATCCACGAAGATGAAGATGGAGATGCAGGGGACGACGCCGGAGACGATGCCGGAGACGATGGAACCGATACCGATAAGGACGGTGGTGTCGAACTACCTGATCCATGTCATCCAGATGGACAGGATGGACCGGTCGGCCCTGTCGGGGAACATGTTATCGAACCTGTCAAATCAACTGATGGACCTGTCCCGGGGGCATCGCCCCGATCAGTGGAACCGGAATCGGGTCCTGTTGGTCCTGTTGGCGAACCGAATAATCTGTGTGGGTCGGCGGGTAAACAGACCACGGATTACAATGATGTGTGTCAAACTCTATTGAAAACTCTTACAACGCTAACTCAACCTAAGCCTATAACTAAGAGTGATGGTACTGCTGACACTGCTCTTGGTGCTGGTACTGGTAATGAGCTCATCGATGGATTACTGGCATCACTACTTGGCGGTAGTGCTGGTGCTAGTTGTTGTACTCCTGCTGGTCGAGCTGCGGCGGCTACTGCTGCTGCCACTCCTACTGCTGCTACTCCTACTGCTGCTGCCACTCCTACTGCTGCTACTCCTACTGCTGATGCTACTCCTACTGCTGATGCTACTCCTACTACTGCTATTCCTGCTACTGCTGCTCCTGCTACTGCTGCTACTCCTGCTGCTGCTATTCCTGCTACTGCTGCTGCTTCTACGCTTGGTACCAGTAATGCTGATCTAACCAAGCGTTTTCTTAATTTGATAGCTAAGGCCAGCCAATTACCCACAGATTCGCCAGAGTCAGACGAGTCAGACCAGTCAGATTCGTCACCAGATACACCTGACCTCTCCGAAAGTATTGATGGGATTTTTTCTCGGAGCAAAAGTATTATTGATAAGTGTTTAGATAGCATTAACATCGATGAGTCTTTAATCGCTAGGGAGGAGGTATACAAGGTCTGGTCTATGAGCGAATCGTTTGGTAGAAAGATGTTAGGTAGCATTGTTAATACTCCAACATCTCATACCAAATCGTCGTCGAGTCGTCGAAAGGGTGGGTCAAACTCCGATACTAGAGGTCCGGCTGAGGGGCCTCAAGTAGTCGAGAGTTGTGTGTTGGGCGAGGGATCGCCATCAGGGGGATCGCCATCAGAGTGTCCAATTGAGGAATGTGTCGTTGATGAGTCATTGACGACGGGTTGCCCAGTCGATTGGTCTCAAGCGGTTGAGTGTCCAACACAGGGATGCCCGGTCGAAGGATGTCCGGCCGAAGGATGCCCGACAGAAGGATGTACTGGATAGGAAGTGAAAAGTACAGATAGTGCTTAATATATGAAAACATATATTAAATGATGTTAGAAGAATTGCCAGAATTGCCAGAAGAGACACCGACTCTACCAACACCAACACCAACACCAACACCAACACCAACTCTAACGCCAGCTCCAACTCCGACAATATCGACGACCACTCTAGCCGAGAAAAATAAATGTCATAGGGATGATAATATTATCACTACACCAGAGGGGCGCATTCGTGTCAAGTCTGATACATCGTGTACAGAAACCTCGAGTATCTCGTATGTTGGCGTCACCAGCTTAATCAACAAATATTTTAAGCCATTCGATGCCGATTTTATTATTGATAAGATGATGAAATCCGAGAAGTGGCCCGAATCAAAATATTATGGTATGTCAGCTTCAGCCATAAAGAAGCAATGGGATGACAATGGTTACGATTCACGGTGTAAAGGACAGGTCATGCACGAAGCCATCGAATTGTATTTTAATAATAATGAGATCCTTCCGCCCGATACCGATATAACCTTGGAACTGAGACAATTTCTGTGGTGGTGGTCAGCTTTCAAAGAAACCAATCCCGGTTGGATTCCCTATCGGACTGAATGGCCTATATATGATGAAGATGTCGGCATACTTGGTTGCATTGATATGGTATTGTCTTATCAAGGTTCCGATAAACATCTCATCTTATTAGATTGGAAACGATGTAAAGAAATAAAAACCAAGAACAAGTGGGACAATGGTCTCGATATGTTTAACCATTTGCCCGACTGCAACTTCACCAAATATTCTATCCAACTTAATTGCTACAAGAATATGCTAGAATCAAAATACGATAAATCGGTGTCAGCCATGTTTATCGTATCTTTTCACCCCGAATATGAGACTGGTCAAATATTTACAGTCCCCGATATGAATATATCATTGACTGATATGGTTGCTGGATCGAAAATAGATGTATAGAAGTTAGATAGTATTAGATGAATAGATAGATAGAAGTCTCGTCAAGGGTAGTACCTTGAAACGTCAAAATGACACTTTTCTAGCGACCGAATCCTTGGTATATTTACAGAGGATCCAGTGGCTACAATTTGGTAGATTTCTGAAATGTTATTTGAAATGCTTATATCTTAGCTTAGCTAAAATATTATTAAGAAATTAATGCCTATAGGCATTAATCGTATGTGAGTTAAAACTCACATATTATAGAAGAAGATAGATAGATAGGTAAGAAGTCTCGCTAAGGTACTACCCTTGAAACGTCATTTTTACACTTTCTCAGCCACCAAATCCTTAGTATATTTACCAAGGATTTAGTCACCACAATTTGGTAGATTTCTGAAATATCCCGACAAATATCCATTATGATCTAAATTATACACCATACTCGATTTCGACATAATCGATATCTATACCTTGCTCATCAGCATCTGCAAGATCACGGTCAGCCAGCATCCTAATAAGGTCAAACCTATTTTCATATATTGAATGAATTATACCTCGGTCGTCGACCATTTGTAACAGCGCATCATCTTGGAGGGAGAAATACTTTTGGAAGTTGGGTAAATATACCAGCCAATCATCTTGGGGATGACCATATCCGAGATCATACAGCACAAGCATAGCTTTATATACGATGTCGACGATAGTGCCGTCATGGTCAACCTTTTCGTCGTCTAATAACTCTATTAGGCTGGCTGCTGGCATGGCAAAGATATACTCTAGTGTTAATGAATATGGTTGTGGTGGGGATTTTACCTTTGTCGTAGCTACTTTAGCTACCTTAGCTACTCCGGCGGTCTTGACCACCTTACCCACTTTACCCTTTTTACCCTGCTTAGATGGTGATCGTCCGGTTACAACCTTCTTAGGCACCTTTTTCGTAACTGTTTGAATCGTTGTTGTTGCTCTAGGACTGGCTCTAGGACTGGCTCTGGGCGACCGTTTACTCTCAGGCGTTCTAACAACTCTACGCTGAGATACCTTTTTACTCGACGATGGTCGGGGACTCTTAGCCAGAGGTCTAACTTGTATAGTCTTTTTAGGCGTTGTTCCGGTTGACACCTGAGGTGGTACCAGGTCAGCTTGTTCAGCTTGGTCAGAGTCGGACACTGGCTTACCGGTCGACCAATATTCACGAATAGCGGCAATAAGAGGTTCCTTTCTTAAAGACGACTTTCCGACAAGTTTCATATCCTTATACACATCACTACCTTTGATTTCTTTGACAGTCATGTTTTCTAGATTATCGATATCAGTCGACATATCTATCTGTTTCTGAAACAGATAATAAATTTTACCAAAGTAATTAGATATCTATTATATCTCTATCAGGTTGGGGCAACCTGGAGACAGACAGGATTGTATATATTGGACATGATATCTATCTCTATCAGGTTGGGACCTCCAGATCCCGTCCACCCAAAAAAATGAAATTAAAATACCTGTACTCGTTTCGACCGAAGGATCAGTTCGACAACAATGGAGGAACCATTAGTCATGAACGAAACCATCACGGTCACATTTGGTGAACAGGCTGAAAATCATGTCGGCTTTTTACAAAGAAGGTACCAAGAAGAATTTTATGGTTCACCGTTTAGTCGCAGCGGCTTTTTTAAAGAAACCGCCCAATTATCGGGATTTGGACGTTACTCATATAGATGGTGACAAATTAAACAATCATGTCGATAATTTGAAATATTGTACAAAAGAGCAGGTCGCACACCATTCAAGAAGGGTATTAAAGAGGGGACATCAGAAGCGGGTGGGTCAGAAGCCAGTGGTTATGTTAGACAAAATAACAGACAAACATATTAAAACATTTGAAACTGTTACGGAAGCCGCGGTTTTCGTTGGGACCAATGACGGTTCAATAATTAGAGTTTGTAACGGTGGCCGGAAATCTTGCAAGGGGTACAAGTTTATATATTTAGATGAACTTACCGATGAATAGCCTTTTTATATGCTTTAACATATAAAGAAATTCAAGGGCAAGGGGTGATGTGTGGTAATAATTCTTAAACAAAAACATAGAAAATATGTATATACTTATATACATAAAATCTCAAGGTCATATATCAACCATATCAACGTCGCCCAACATAGAAACATCAACTACTTTAGTGTCTATGAGACTAAGAGTATGAACTTTAGTCAAAGCCGAAACGTCGGATACTGGGGTGAAATTAAGATTAAGAGTATGAACGTTGCTTAACATAGAGACATCCACTACTTTGGTACCACTAAGATTAAGAATATGAACGTTAGTCAAAGCAGAGACATCCGACACTTCAGTATCTCTGAGATCAAGTTTATGAACGTGGGTCAAAGCCGACACATTAACTACTTGAGTCTCGCTAAGATCCAAAGTATGGACGTTACCTAAAGCAGAGACATCAACTACCCTAGTGTGGCTAAGATCGAGGGTGTGGACATTGGTTAAAGCCGAAACATCACTCACTTGAGTGTATCTAAGACTAAGAGTGTGGACATGAGTCAAAGCCGAAACATCGACCACTTTAGTATAGCTAAGATTAAGATTGTGAACGTGAGTCAAAGCGGAAACATCACTCACTTGAGTGCTGCTGAGATCAAGAGTGTGAACGTGAGTCGAAGCCGAAACGTCAACTACGTTAGTACTAGCGAGCTTAAGGGTATGAACGTGGGTCAAAGTCGAAACATCGGACACTTGAGTATAGCTAAGAATAAGAGTATGAACGTGAGCTAGAGCAGAAACATCAACTACTCTGGTACCATTGAGATTAAGAGTATGAACGTGGGTCAAAGCTGATACATCAACTACTCTGGTACCACTGAGATTAAGAGTATGAACGTTAGTCAAAGCCGAGACATCGACTATTCGGGGATCGCTGAGATAGAGAGTATGAACGTCACCTAACATAGAGACATCACTCACTTCACTATTTCTGAGATCGAGACTGTGAACATTAGTTAAAGCCGAAACATCGGTCACGTAAGTATGGCTAAGATCAAGAGTGTGGACGTCAGTCAACATAGACACATCAGTCACTCTAGTACAGCTAAGATTAAGAGTATGAACTCTCGACAAAGCATAAACATCGCTCACGTCAGTGCCGATAAGAACAAGAGTATGAACTTTCGACAGAGCAGACACATCAGTCACTTTAGTATTGCTGAGATTAAGAGTATGAACTTTCGACAGAGCAGACACATCAGTCACTTTAGTATTGCTGAGATCAAGAGTATGAACGTTAGTCAAAGCAGAGACATCCGACACTTCAGTATTGCTGAGATCAAGAGTATTAACTTTCGACAGAGCAGACACATCAGTCACTCTAGTATGGCTGAGATCAAGAGTATGAATATTGGCCAAGGGTGCTGGATCATACACTTCATCGGAGCGGATTGTAATCATTAATTGGCGATGATACAGTGCCAATCTGTCCAACTTATTCATATCGCACAATTCTAATGTTATCGATATGAAACCGTGATACCAATGACGATTATCGATGTTATCTATGTTATTTGTAACAGTGGTATAGTTATTTGGGGACGGTGATGTTCCTATATTATCTATCAGCGTTCGTATATCAGATTTAACAACGATAGGTTGGAAATATCGCCAAGCCATTGGATCGGATATAGTTCTACAAAAGAATTTGTTGACCTGTCTTAAATTAATAATATCATTGATACCAGTGACGACATGTGAAAAAATTAATGTTAGGACGTCTCGATCCATGATATGATGTGCTTTGATCTCTTAAATTAACGTCATTAATAAATCATATATGTAAGCTGTAGCTCACATACGAATATAACATCTTTAACTGACCCTATATCTGTCGGTTGTAGGTACCTTACGGTATTCTTTTCAGGACGATATACAAAGGATTTTGCTGCTGAACCTGTTTAAGAAAAGTGGGATTATCATCAACGAAGAAGACGAAATTCTTATCGATGGCATTCTGTTGCATAAAGCCCTCGATAGCTCGACCTTTGTCGGTGCTGTAAAGTATACCCATATACACTATACCAACAATGTCATCACCCAACTTGATGTATTGGTAAGTGTTTGGATCAACAGGAGCGGGAAGATCAGCCGGTATCTCAACGCCCATATCGGCTAAAGCGGGATACATATATCCCGTAGTTGATCTTTCCATCATATCAAAGTAATATCGGTTACACTGTTCTACTCTTTCAGGCGTCTTGTTGCAGTCATCCAAAGCTAATATCTTGTCAGTGTAGTTGCCTCGACCAGTCAGTACATACCACTCAATATTGTCGTCCAGATATTTAAACAATGCTTTGGTCACGGCCGGTTCCAATACATCTTTGGTACTAGATTTAACTAATGTATCATCCCAATCAAAGAAGACAACAACATCAGACTTATTGGGTAGCATCTCCAATTGATCTTTAAGTTGAGTGAGGGTCCGAATCTCGTCAAATTCAGCCATTTAATCGTTGTATTTTTATTTATTTTACTTTTGTATGTGAGTTAAAACTCAGATGCTGATATATATCCGTATGTCAGGCCGACCAAATATGTGAGCTAATGTTCACATATATAAAGATAGTTAGCTTCAGCTGATTATGTTAAAAATGAAACTGACCGACAATATAATTTCGGCATTAACACATAACACCGCTGTCAATACGCAGTATACAGCAGTATAGATGGCAAATATGGCGTCAACGCCAGAAAGGCTGACCGTTCACGGTTATGATTGGCAACTAAAGACGGAAGCTGATGAAAATGGTAAAGATGTTATTCATTGTTGGGCATTAGATCGAGAATCCGGAAGTTATTTGCTCCGATTTCATGATTTTCCCGCCTTCTGTCATTTAGAATTACCCATGTTTATCGGCAACTCTTTTATGAGATGGACACCGGCTAAAGCTGGACTAGTCGTCGACTACCTGAAGTTTGTCATGAACGATAATGGACCGGTGGGCTGGAAATTATGCATGAAGGAGAAATTATACAATTTCAGTGTCGAGTCCTTGGCTGATCTATCCCATCGGCGTAAATATCCAGTAATCTTCCTTATGTTTAACACCCACAACGCCTTACGACAACTTAAGAATCGATGTGCTAAAGCTTTCAAAATAAGAGGATTGGGTATGGTTCAGTGTCGAGCCCGAGAAACCAATTTCGATTCGATCCGAAAATTACTGACAGTCAAGAAAATCAGTCATTCGCAATGGTTTACCATTACCGGCGTTAAGGTTACCGGTGAAGATAAGATTAGTACTTTGGTCAATGAATATATTGTTGATCGGCGGACCATGACACCTTTGTCGGGTGAGGAAACCAATACCTGGTCAACGTATCCGGGAATCGTAGCTTTTGATATTGAGACATATTCAGATCGACACGAAGCCTTTCCGAAAAAATATGTATCAGCTCATGTGGCATTCAGCATTTCATGTATTTATCAGCGAGTGAACAAACCGGAAACCAGAATTAACGAGATTATTGTTTTTGGCGACTGTGATGATATTCCTGATGCAACTGTTGTCCGAGTCAACAACGAGCTGGACATGATTGACGCCATGTCTGATTTTATTATTAGACATGATCCCGAGATTATTACCGGCTACAATATCTATTCCTTCGATTATCCTTATCTTAACGCCCGTTTAGTCAGAATGTTCAGAGAATGGAAACCAATGGGTCGACTTATCAATGGTGAATCGAAGATGAAAAACTTGACATGGAACTCATCGGGGGCCAGTTTCAACGACATCAACACCGTCATCATGGATGGTCGGATTAGTATGGACATCATGCCGATGATCAAGCGCGATCATAAGTTGCCTCAATATACTTTGGATGCGGTGGCCAAGTTTTTCCTGGGTCGTGGTAAACATGATGTCAAAGCCAAAGATATGTTTATAGCTTTCGAAAATCAGCAGCGATCGTATAAGAAGTTGACATCGATGCTGATCGAGTTGAATTACAATCAGTACCGGGATCAAAGTTCCGACACCGTTGTTGCAAGCAGTGGCAGGCCTACGGTTGCAACCTGCAAAGATGTCGGCTTATCTTTCGATCGGATTGATGTTATGGATATATATCAATGGTTGACGGACAAGCTGGAACAAGAAGAAGGTCAAGTAGAAGGTCAAGTAGAAGAAGGTCAAGAAGGTCAAGAAGGTCAAGTAGAACAGCCAGGGAGTCAGCAATACAACGACGTCGTCACCGCTTTCAATCAATATATGGATGCCAGAACAGTAATGACAAAGGTTATGGCTTATTGTATTGAAGATTCGGCTTTATGTTTGGACATGTTTGATAAGATGAATACCTGGATTGGTCTAGTACAGGTGTCCAATGTAGTCGGCGTTAAGATTTTCGACATTTATACCCGAGGTCAGCAGGAAAGAACGACATCATCTCTTTATAACATGGCTTACGACTTAGGTGTTGTTATCGATGAACGAAAGGTACCGTTGATGTCGTATGGTGGTGGCTTTGTCTACGATCCTATTCCTGGACTATATAAGAATGTCCCATGTCTCGATTTCAAATCACTGTATCCGACCATTATGAGCGCTTACAACATTTGTTATACTACATTCGTTCCGCCGGAATTAATGGACAAAATCCCTGATGATAAGTGTCATGTTATTGAATGGGAAGAAGATAACGATGATTTTACCGGCTCCGACGATGAGGATCTTGATATTGATGATGAAGCCGTCACTAGGAAAAAGTCATCACGAACTATCAAGTATCGTTATAAGTTCGTCAAGGAACCTAAAGGTATTGTCCCTCGAATGGTTGAGTACTTAATCAATACTCGTGATCAAGTCAAGGCTCAGCTCAAACAAGAGAAGAATCCGATTGCTCGCATTGTTCTCGATCAGCGTCAGTTGGCTCTGAAGATTTCCGCCAATTCGATTTATGGCGGCTTGGGTGCTCAAAAAGGTGGCAAGTTGCCTTTACCGGAAGCAGCGGCCTGTATCACAGCCAAAAGTCGAGAGTCGATTATGATGGTCAATAATTACTTGTTGCGAGAAGGACATCAAATCGTTTATGGCGATACCGATAGTAGTATGCCTGATGTTGGTATCACTGATCCCAAGACAGCTCATGCTCAAGCCAAATACTGGGCCGAACGGATTACCAAATTATTCCCACCGCCAATGTTGTTAGAGGATGAGAATGTCTACGGTCGACTGTTGTGTATCTGTAAGAAGAAGTATGCTGCTCTCAAGCTGGATCGCGATGGCAATCTGGAAACCAATCCTGACAACATGCAAGTCAAAGGTATTGTCTTGGCCAGGAGAGATAATTGTAAGTGGCAGACAGACACTTATCGAAAGATTCTGTGGAATATTTTGACCGATGTGCCGATGGCTGAAACGTTTGACTATTTGATTGATCGGTGTATAAAGTTGGCTAGTGGCGATATCAAGATGCAAGAGATGACCATGATCAAAGGGTTAGGTCAGAATTACAAGAGTGCTAGTTACTTTATGAAGATCTTCAGTGATGAGTTAGCTCGACGAGGTAAACCGGCCAAAGCTGGTGATCGGCTTCAATTCGTTGTCGTCAAGACATGGGGTGTTGAGGGTGATCAAAAGCTGGGCTATAAGATGAGGTTGCCGGATGAATATTTAGATGCATTAGAATCGGACAAGCCGGAACCGATTGACGTTGATTATTATCTTAACAATGTCTTGAAGAATTGTGTTCAGCAGTTGTTTAGTGTTGGTTATAATCGTCAGATATCGGAATTAAAAGAGGTGTATTTGGCTAATGATGTTGATTGGGTTATTCGTCAGATGACTAAGTTTTATCCGACGCAAACAGCCGAATATTTGGAAGATAATGATGGTGACAAGATGAGGGCTATTGATGCCATGATTGCTGATTGTGATCGAAAAGAGAATGCTCGCGGTAAGATTGTGAAGAAGATTGTCAAGACGGCTAAACAATTCCATCGATATCGAATTATGGGTAGAAAATATATCACTAGTCGACTCGATGATAAACCGGTCGAGATGATGCATAACATGATCAAGCGGAAGCGCGAACTATGTAAAGAGATTAATAGTCTGGTACATGTTAGCGAATACCAAGAACCGCCACCGGTCGTCGAACTTAATGTTGTGTAAGTTGGTGATGTTTTATATATCTTATATATGTCAGCCTTGAGCTGACATATGTATAAATAACATTAATATGTTCTCAGTTAAAGCTGACCATCAGATTAATGCCTATCGGCATTAATTTTATAATACCCCTACAAATGGAAGACTGGGATCTAAGTGAGTTAGAAAAAATGCCACAAGACACCCTGTACGAGATTGCTTTGAAATTAGATCTAAACAGTTTGACTACATTGTGTCAAACATCACGGCGTATGGCTAATATATGTCAAGACAACCTTTTCTGGCGTCAAAAGTTAGTTGCAGACTTTGGCATAACAACTTATCTAGATAGACCATCAGATCTGTACCGAGTCATGAAGACTAAACTCACCAAGCTTGAATCGGAATTAGTAATAACTATGTACAATAGAGATACTGACAGTACAATCTATCTAGATAAGGGTGATCGACTAACGGGAACAGACCATTTTACGGTAGAACACCATCTCCGCTTAGGGGATGTTTATACCCTTCCCGTAATTGTTGAGGACTTAGCTATTAATAATATCGGTACTAATCCTCTTGTATATTGTCATGTCGACAATGTCGATTTATATGAGGATAGGGCGGATAAACACGAGATCGATTTTGATTACGTATTTGATGTTTATAACTTGGAGTTCGAAAACATTATACAGTTTGTTGGTAGTAACGGTTATGTTGTTAGCGGCTACGAAGTTACGGTGGGTTGACATATAAATATATAGATATGTGAATATATTTCACATATAAGTGTTCAGAATCCCGGGGCATACAATCTTCGTAATCTCACTGATTCGGGGAAAGTGTGTTGAACAGTGAGATGATAACCGTCAAGATCGTCGACGAAAACAATATTAACTGAATCGGGATCAGCCCCAATAGTTTTCAGATAACCTCTTATTATTCTACCTTTGTCGGCCCCAAAAAGAATACCCATATAATAGAATCCGACCGTCTTACCATCATCGACAATATCGACCCATGAGTGGTCGTCATAGACATCTAGATTTATATCTAATTCAGACAGGGTCGGAAAGATAGTGTTACGAACATTGTCTTTGACATGTTCGATATGATGTTCAGCCATATTGGTACATATACCACTAAATCGACCGGTAATAATGCTAACATCGTAACCATGGGTCAACAACTTATCCATCATGTGTTTAGTTATTTCTGGTTCGACTAGGTCGTTAGTCCCCCATCTGACCATAGTGTCATCCCAATCTAAAAATATTTTGGTATTGGATCGCCCATTCCTACTCTTAGGTAGAAATTGTTCTACTGCTCCCAGACTATAAATAGTGGTATAGCTGAGATTATCATAAGTATTTTTAATCCGATGTAGCTCGGTTAAAAAGTTGGTCAGCTTGTCTCTTATATGCTTTTCATCCGGATTACCGCTGACAGTAACCTGTCTGGATTTCTGTCGTGATGTTATTGATACTGGTGCGTTGGGAGCGGTAGCCGCGTTAACAACGTTGACAATCGTTGTACTATCTGTCGATCCTTTCGACCCCTTTGCCCCTTTAGCAACTTTAGACAATTTAGACAATAGATTGTCCCTAATATGATCGTCATCGATTTCGTCAATTAGGTCAATACACTTATCATATATACTCATGTACATTTATAATTTTCCTAGATATCTAATTTTGTGATTACGAACAACATAATGTGTGGAGCCGTTTGTGAGCAGCACTTACAAACGATAAAATATATCTAATATAGCTATATTTTCCTCAATGATTAACTAAGAATATTATAATGGGTTAACACATCCATTTTACGCTACAAACAGTATGTCGACCATAATGAATAAAGTCTACTGATAGGGACTTTACTGTTT
>Ga0136601_1000451_pt1 | contig 17702 bp, 15 predicted proteins | sample AntRauMFilla2699_FD_181020 | JGI IMG/M metagenome (GOLD analysis project Ga0136601, IMG submission 181020) | Saline lake microbial communities from Rauer Islands, Antarctica - Metagenome Filla 2 #699 | ecosystem: Environmental > Aquatic > Non-marine Saline and Alkaline > Saline | place... | reverse complement strand
CGCAGTGCTCGAAACCGAACTTACGGAAGCAGATGAGGTGTTTATTACAGGGACAGGAAAGGGAGTTGTTCCTATTGTGAAGATTAATAAGGCGGTTGTTGCAAGTGGAGTTCCGGGAGCGATAACTCGCGTACTCATGAAGCGCCTCAGTAAAAGAAAAAGGGAGCATGCCTAACTATCCACAAGCAAAAAAATCCCTTGGGCAGCATTTTCTAACCGACACGAACATCCTCGGCAGGATTGTTGACGCTGGGAATGTCTCCCCACAGGACACTGTCTTCGAAATCGGATCGGGACGAGGGGCGCTCACCCAAACCCTTCTTACTACGGGTGCGCGTGTTATTGCAATTGAAAAAGACGAGAATCTTGCAACACTTTTGAGAGAGGAACTTAAAGAGTACGGCACGGACGAGCAACTCACGATTATTGAAGGAGATGTTCTTGAAATGCAATCTGTACTCGAAGGAGAGCTGTTACAACAAAAAAAGGAGACGGGTAACAGAACCTACAAAGTGGTCGCCAATATTCCGTACTATATTACAGGGAAGATTCTTCGTTTTTTATTTTCTCTCGACACGCTCCCTGTATCCATTGTGCTACTCATCCAGAACGAGGTTGCTCGACGAATAACCGTCGAAGAAGGAAGAAAGGAGAGTATTCTTTCGCTCTCTATCAAGGCATATGGCACACCTTCCTATAAAGGAAGGATCAAGGCGGGGGCGTTTTCACCAGCCCCAAAGGTAGACTCAGCAATTCTTGCTATTGAAGATATTTCTCGAGACTACTTTGACGTATTCAGTGAGAAACAATTTTTTGATGTGATTAAAAAGGCCTTCTCTCAAAAAAGAAAGGCGCTCCTCAATACACTTTTTTATGACAACAAAGAAAGAGGTGCGGGTGTGCTCAGCGTTCTCGAACTCTCTCCAACTGTCCGACCAGAAGAACTCACACTCAAAATGTGGAAAAAACTTATTATTGAAATGAATCATGAAGGCAAATAATTTGCTTCGGATAAAAGGAGTACGTCACACCCTTCTTTCGTTTGCCTCAGGAGTGCTACTCTCGCTTTCCTATACTGTTTCGAGTCTGTGGTTTCTTAGTTTTGTCGCACTTGTCCCTCTTCTCGTTGTGCTAAGAAACACGGAACAGAAACGTGTGCGCTTTTTATGGGCATTTCTTGCCGGAACGATCTATTTTGGTTCTGTTTTTTCTTTTCTGTTTAGTGCCCACCCCATCACATGGTCAGGGATAGACAATCCCGCTCTTTCAGTCGCGTTCATCTCGGGCATATGGATATCAACTGCCGTACTTTTTTCGCTTTTTACAGGCATCTGGGGAGTTTTAGCTCGTCAGATGTCAAAGAATACAAGCTCAGTAATAACCCTTGCGTCATTGTGGGTTTTGTTTGAATGGATACAGGCCTTAAGCCTGTCGTTATTGTGGTGGGAGACCCAAGGTCTTGTTGGCCCACATTGGACATTTGGGTTTATCGGCTATACGCTTGCTGGGTTTCCACTTCTTCTTTCGCTTGCATCGCTTGGGGGAGTCTATCTCTTAAGCTTTGTTGTTGTGGGTATAAACGGACTCATTTTCCGCACCATTGTTTTGCAACACACGCAGAAACACTCATATCGAAAGCTTCTTCTTACGTGTTTATTTCTTGCGCTTCTCTCTGTGACTCTCTATACCATAAACGCTCGTGCACGCGACAATGCAGAAGTCATTCAAGTTGCTTCGCTGTACACCAACTTTGGACCATTGTTTTTCACCACCCCAGAATCAGAATCGACTAAGAATCTACAGATAGCTGGGCTATTTGACACAATCCTCTTTGAAGGGAAGAATCCCCACCTTATCCTCCTTCCTGAAAATAGCGAATATCTCGCAAGTCTCACCGCGGAAAAAAGGAAGGATCTTGTGCGGCGTATGTCAAAAAAGGAAAAAGTTGTTATCGTAGATTCTTACTACTCATACGACAGTGAACAGAACCGAAAAGTTGCGGTTCTCGAGTACGAAACGGGAAACAACGAAATTCAGAGCTATACCAAACAGCTTCTTGTTCCTACAGCGGAATACCTGCCTCGAATAATTCTTCTACTCGGCAACCTTTTTCTTGAAAAGGATTGGAATGTCTACTTTGAAAACTATCTTTCAATAGAAAAGGGAGGAGAAACAACCGTTGGCATGCATGAAAATCTTCGCATTGGTGCACTGTTCTGCTCAGAGGTACTTACTCCAACGCTATATAAAGAATCAACGCAACGCGGAGCAAATCTTCTCGTTAACACTGCGTCTCATTCGATTTTGAACAGCTCAGAGCAGATATACAACCAGATTCTGAAGTTTTCAAAAGTTCGCGCAGTTGAGAATAATCGCTTTTTTGTTCAGTCTGGTAATAGTGTTCCGTCGTTTGCGATAGACAATCATGGGAGAATGCTTGGGGAAACAGGGCGCAGCAAAAACTCAATACTCTATACAGATGTACTCCTTTTAGAGAACAAGACCGTTGCTACAAGAACGGGGGGTCTCTGGATTATGATGTTCGCACTCCTTTCCATTGGGGGCTTTATAAGGCGGGCTGTCACAGGGCGTATCTAGCGTTTCAAAAAGTAATACACACATCTTTGGTTGCGTGAAGGGTATGAGGTCTCTATACTTGACACTATATGGAGAAAAAAAGTTTAGTGCTGAGACTTGTTGTTATCATTGGTGCAATTGCGGTTCTTTCACTTATTGTATTTTTTAATAATAGAGACAGTGCCGGTGAGCGCTCCGAAAAGACAGCGGTGGAAATCTCTGAGGGCGCAGAGTCGTTTGACCCCACAGCGTTCGAACTTGACTCTGACAATGACGGACTCCGTGACTGGGAAGAGTCGCTCTGGGGCACCGATAAGGACAACCCCGACACTGACGGAGACGGAACGAACGACGGTGCAGAGGTTAGCGCCGGGCGCGACCCACTCATTGCTGGTCCCGATGATCAGGTTGAGACAGCAACCGTTCCCTCATATAAACGGACAGACTCAGAAAATCTTACAACAACAGAGGCGTTTGAAAGAGACTACTACCGAGGGATTGCGCAACTCAGCGCAGAGGGCCAGCTCAATAACGAAACTTTGCAAACGTTTATCATGGGACTAACTCGCGAGTACGTGGTTGAAGCTCAAATTGAGCTTATCTATGACGAATCAGATCTTTCTATTACCTCGGACCCATCTATAGCGACCGCAAAGGAATATGGAAACAGGCTCGGTCGCGTCGCAAGCACATACGCAGCAATTGACTTCGAGCAAGAATTGAGTTCAATTCAGGAAGTAGTTCAATCAGGGGGATCAACGGGGATAGCAGAACTTGATGTCATCATAGCAGAATATGCAGCGGCCAGGGTGGCGCTTCTTGAGATAGAAACGGTACCGTTCGCATTAGCTGAGGCACACCTCAGCATACTAAACGGCGTATCGGGTATCGAGAAAGCACTCACGGAAATGAAAGCGAACCTTGTCACTGATCCACTTAAAAGCATGATTGGACTTTCCCATTATCAGCAAGGGATACTCCTTATTGTTCAAGGAAGCCAAGAAGTAGCTGAGTATTTTGAAGGGCGAAACATATCGTTTTCTTCAACGGAACCAGGGCTTATTCTTTTGAATAAATAATGATATGAAAAAACAACATCTCGCGACGTTTGCTCTTACTTTTCTTCTCTTATTTGGGGGGGTGCAGACGACAGAGGCTCAATTTATAGACCCAATGCAATTCACAAAAGAGTGGAACTTGGATACGATAGCGTGGTTTTTGGGCGGCCTGATGACTGGAGAACTCACACGCTCAACCACCTCCTGGGTAAACGAGGGGTTTGGGGCAAATGTAAGAGGCGCAGAAATAAACCCCGAGACAGGAAGACCGGTAGTCACAAATTTCAGGGGAGAAGGTGAAGCATCGTTTGTTGTTAATCCAGGAACATTTTTTCAGGGTCTCACTACCAAATCTGCAGGAACCTTTTATGATCAATTTCTTAACATAGCCAACAACCCCGACGAGGCTCTTAACACTATTTTCCCAGGTTTTCAAGATGATTTACTTAATGCAATTAGCCAGGAAACACGGGGAATGACGGGTAATTTCTTTGACGACTTTGTAAGCGACATAGAAGAAGAAGAGCTTGATGCATACCTTAACGACTTTTCTTCAGGGGGTTGGGATATGTTCCTCAAAACAACACAGAACTGCGCAAACAATTATAGCTGTGCTCGAATCACGGTACTCAACGAACTTAATTCCAGAGTTAACCAGGCTACCTCACAAGCGCAGGCGGACTTACAGCAGGGCGGCGGATTCCTTACAATGAGGCGGTGTGTTGAACCGAGCCCAACTGCGCCTGATGGTTGTACTAGATACGAAAACGTAACACCAGGTAAATTAGTGGGTGAGCAGATTACCAAAGCAACAACAGTAGAATTCGATAGATATACTGAGATGGATGAGCTCACAGAGGTCCTCGTGACACTTCTTGAGCAAGCCCTTAATACCATGATAAATCAGGGCCTCTCTTCATTAACAAGTAATTTTAATTCACGAGATCTTGATGGTCAATATGAAGAGCTAGGGGAAACAGTCGATGAACAAAGAGGAGCGGCGGGGGATCAGGCTGGAGAAATCGACAACGACCCCCAAAGCGAACTTATTCCTGAAGAGGGGGCGACCTGCGCAGATACCACGGGAGGAAACCTCTGCACGACATCGCTGGATCTACAAATTAACGCCTTTTCCAGCGGCTCAGGAGCAACCCAAACCTTTCCTGTTATTTACACGGGGGAGGGAACCTTTGAATCTGATATTAAGTATGACTTTGGTGAGTATACTGACAGCGTGATGGTACTCACCAACCCACCAAATGGAGAAGGCACGGGGGTGCTTGAAAATGGAGGACTTGTCGAAGTTTCCGTAAGAGTTATTGATCTCAGCGCCATCGAAGACTTTAACGATTTTAGTGGCGTGGTAAATATCGATGGACTGGTGGTGAATATTCAGGGAGTTGACCGACGGCGGTAATGAGCACGGAAGAAGAAAATGTTTTCAACAGAAACCTGCATAAAGCGGGTTTTTGTTTTGCTATAATAAAATGGTAATTTTTGATTCAAAAAACGAAGGTTCTCTTCTATGAAATCACGGCTGTTAAAAAAACTTATTACATACGGGTTCCTTCCGTTTATGGTTGTGTTTTTTTCCGTGAGTCCATTTTTAGGGTTTAATATTGCACACGCCGCGTTTAATTTTTGGACGAACATTGGTCAAGGCATTGGGACGATTATTGCCAATCTTTTAGTCGGGATGAATATCATTCTTAGTGGCATCCTCTATCTTATTAGCATGCTTCTCGATTTTGCCATTCAATATTCAATCGCACCAAATGTTGATCCAGAAACAGGACTCGGCAGTTTGTACGCATCAGAGACAATAAATACTGCGTGGAACTTGCTTCGCGACATTATTAATATGTCGTTCATTTTTATCCTTCTCTATATTGCGATTGGAACAGTTTTGAACATTCAAAACGTAAACTGGAAAAAGCAGGTTTCACAAATTATTATCGCTGCAATTCTTGTAAACTTTAGTTTGTTCATAACACGTGTCGTCGTCGATGCGGGAAATATTGTTGCGAACGGCTTCTATCAGGAGCTCACCGTCTGCGAAGACCCGACAGAGTGCGGGGGGAGGGATAGCGTGGGAATAAGTGAAAGATTTACAAACGCACTCGGAATCGCTTATCTCAACGAATTAAGAAACGGAACATACCCTTCCGGATACAAAGGCTGGGAAGGGGTTGGAACTGCTCTTATGCAAACAGTTGTAATACTGGTCTCAATGTGGGTATTTCTCGCTGTCTCTATTCTTTTTATTGCCCGGACGTTTGCCCTGGTATTTATTTTAATCCTTTCTCCTATTGGCATTGCGGGCTCAAGCATACCCCTTCTAGGCAGTTACGCACAAAAATGGAGGCAGGAGTTGTTTAAACAGTCAATGCTCGGCGTTGTTTTTCTTTTCTTTACGTTTATCATTCTACTCTTTGCATCCCTCGAAGGCGATAGCATCTTAGCGGGCAGTGCATTTACTATTGGCGATGTTAATGAGGATTTGTTGCCCATTAGAGGCGCTGAAGATGGCCCACGGGCGGAATCTCTCTTTATAATGTACGCATTGGTTATTGCCGCTCTTATCATGTCCCTCAGGCTTACCAAAAACATGAGTGGGCAGATTGGAAAGTTTGCTGACGGTATCGGTAAAGCAGCTGTAGGAGCGACTCTTGGAGTTGCTACGGGCGGCGCCGCTCTAGCAACAAGAGCCGCTGTCGGTGGACGGGCAAGCAGAACGCTTGCGAATGAAGAACTAAAAACTAAGGCGAGAGGAGGCAATCGTATTGCTCAGGCGAGACTTGACACAGCGAGCTGGGCGTCAAAAAATTCCTTCGATGTACGCAATAGCGCACTTGGGGGCATTGCTACTAAAAGCTTAGGTAAGCAAGGATTTAATGTTAGCGCGACCCAAAAAATGGGTAAGGGTGGATATGAGGCGGGGATTGAAAAAAATGAGAAGTCTGGAGTCGAGAAGTCAAAGCGCTATGCTCCTTCTAGGGAGTACGCTGAAGAACTGGCCGCTCAAAGAAACGCACCCGTCAATGCTGAGTACGAGAAAAGGATGGGGTATGCAGAAAATCTGGAAAAGCAAGCACTTTCAATGCCTGAGGGCGATACCCTGAGAGAGCGTAAACTTCAAACAATTAATGAACAGCGCAGAAAAGCTAAGGAATATAGAGATAGCAACACGACAAACAGAAAGCGTGTTGCTCTAGCAGAACAAGAAAAATTTGCAGCGTCTCTCGAGAAAGACCCGTGGTGGAAGAGGGCACGGGGCGCACCTGTTACAGGGCCAACTGCTCGGAATATGGATAGACGAAGTATACGACGTAAGCGAGTAGCTGACGCCATCAGGAAAGAATTTACCAAAGGAGACTTTGACAAGCTCCTTGATGCTGTAAAAGAATCAGCTAAAGGAGATGCCAAAAAAGAAGGTGATAACGAGTAAAAAACATGGATCAACAAACAAAACAATTACTTATAGAACATTTTAAGAAAGTTCCCTCAGATGTTCGAGAGCTGGTTCTTTCGGACATACTTGCTGAGGATATTCAATCGATATCAAGTGAGTACGGCCTTACAGATAAGCAAAGAGATGCGCTCCAGTCAGAGGTTCGCTTGATTCTTCTCGGAATTACAGAGCTTGAACACTTTACTGAAAATATCCGAGCGGAACTCGAGGCAGACAGTAAGACGGCATCGGATATTGTTGTAGCTGTCGATACTCATATTTTCTCACTCGTTCGAGAATCCCTTAACTCTATCCACGGGTACACTTCCACAAAAGAAGCACCGAGCGGAATGAGAGAAAGGGGCATTAAACCTCCGGCGCCTCTAAGGGTGCGCTCGGAGGTAACAGGTAGCGACCCTGTTGCAGCATCCATTCTTGGCGAAAACCGCCGACCTGGCGCGCAGTCTGATCCTTATCGAGAACCAATTGATGAAGAATAGGGTAGTGTTAATAGAAAGTGCTACAGAGTTTGGTATGATACAGAAGTAATACACATATATGCGTTTTCAAGTACCACAATTTATAGAAGTAGAGGACAAAATATTTGGTCCTTTTTCCTTCAAACAGTTTATCTACCTCGTGGGAGGTGCGGGAATTGCGTATGTAATTTATCGTCTACTACCTCTATTCATAGCAATTCTTTTTATTGTGCCGATACTCGGTCTTGCTGGTGCGCTTGCGTTTTATAAAGTCAACGGTAAACCTTTTATTTATACCCTTGAAGCCGCGTTTCACTATCTCAATAAAAAGAAATTATATCTGTGGCAAAAAAGTGAACGCAAAAATACAGCAGAATCTAAAGCCAAAAAAGAAGCAGTGACTGAGCGTGCGTATAATCCCATTACCGTCCCTCGACTCTCGGAGAGCAAACTGAAAGATATGTCGTGGTCTCTTGAGGTCGAAAGTGAAACAAGCACAGACAAAACAAACACCAACTAATCATGTCACGATCACAAGCAACACAAGAATTTGTTCCCATAAAGGAAGTAAGAAACGGAATGATCGTTTTAAAGGACGGCTCTTTGCGTGCAGTGATTATGGCATCCTCCATAAACTTTGCCTTGAAAAGCAGTGACGAGCAGGGAGCAGTTATCTACCAGTTTCAAAACCTTCTTAACTCTCTTGATTTTCCTATACAAATCTACATTCAATCACGCAGGCTTGATATTCGACCCTACCTCGCACAACTTAAGGAGAGGGAAGCGATTCAAACAAACGAACTTCTTCGAGTGCAAACAAGAGAATACATTCAATTCATCAAGCAGTTTACGGACTCAACCAACATTATGTCAAAGAGTTTCTTTCTGGTGGTTCCATATCAGGGAGCCCTCCTTACAACCAAGAGCGCGGGCGGTTTTTTTGGAAAGTCAAAAAAAACAAAAGAGGAGCAAGAATTGCAAAACAACGAAACAATCGATGAACTCATTGGCCAACTTGAACAACGCCTGCAGGTTGTTGAGCAGGGTCTTTCACGAACAGGCGTTAGAACAGTACGGCTTGGTTCAGAAGAACTCATTGAGCTCTATTACAAACTCTTTAATCCAAGTGAAGCAACAGATACTGCTGGGCAGTAGGCGATATGAAGAAGTGTGCAAGATGATACAATAAATAATAATATGGCTCTTTTTGGAAATAAAAAACAAGACAACAAAGCATCTGTTCTCGACTCACTTCTTCCTGATGAGATGTCCTCGGAGAGTGGTCTTGAAATTCAAGATGTTATTGCGCCATCCGCTCTTAAAGTAACACCAAAGGAAATACATCTCGGTGATAAGATTGTGCGAACCTTCTTTGTTATTTCTTACCCCCGCTATCTTTCTGAGGGGTGGTTTGCTCCCATTATTAACATGGACAAGATTGTTGACATCTCTATTGTTGTTAACCCTATCTCGACTGAGCGTGTTCTCCGTCAGTTTCAAAAAAAGGTTGCCGAGGTTCAGTCGCAAATTAATTCTCGCATGGATAAGGGCCTCGTTCGTAGCCCCATGCTCGACACCGCGCTCTCTGATCTTGAGAGTCTACGTGACGACCTCCAACAAGCACAAGAAAAGCTTTTTGACGTTGGTTTATATATTTCAATTTTTGGCAAAGACACTGCTGCGCTTGATAAACTCGAAAGTGAGGTTCGCTCAATACTTGAGGCGCGGCTCGTCTATATAAAACCAGCAATCTTTCAGCAAGAACAAGGTCTTATGACTGTTTTTCCTTTCGGAACCGACAAACTTAACGTTTATTCTAAGCTCAACACCTCACCGCTATCTTCAATTTTTCCTTTTATCTCTTTTGACCTCACGAGTGACAAAGGAATCCTTCATGGAATAAACAGGCATAACTCTTCACTCGTTCTCTTTGATCGTTTCAGTCTTGAGAACTACAACTCGGTCACCTTTGCCAAGTCTGGAGCAGGAAAGTCATTTGCGACCAAGCTCGAGATTCTTCGGACGCTTATGTTTGATACGGAGGTGATAGTCATAGATCCGGAACGGGAATATGAGCAACTCGCAAACGCGATTGGTGGTCGCTATTTCAATATTTCTCTTAATTCAGAACATCATATCAACCCCTTCGACCTTCCACCGGTACGAAGCGACGAAAGCCCAGCTGACGTCTTGCGTTCGAATACAATCCAGCTAGTCGGACTTTTTAGAATTATGTTTGGGGGACTTACTCCGGAAGAAGACGCAATGATAGATAGAGCGATTACTGAAACGTATGCCCTGAAAGACATAACACCTGATTCAGGCTTTACCAACGTTGAGACACCACTTATGTCAGATTTTGAGCTAGTTCTCAGTGGTATGGAGGGAACAGAAAGCCTCATTCAAAAACTTTCAAAGTACACGAGGGGCTCATGGGCAGGATTTATTAACCAACCAACGAATATTGATATTGATCAAAAACTTATTGTCTTTTCTATTAGAGACATGGAGGATGAGTTGAAGCCGATAGCAATGTATATCGTTACCCACTATATCTGGAACGCGGTTCGGTTTGAGTTAAAAAAACGTCTTCTTGTGGTTGATGAAGCGTGGTGGATGATGCGCTCTGAAGATACAGCATCATTTCTCTATTCAATGGTTAAACGGGGCAGAAAATACTATTTAGGCGTCGCAACCATTACCCAGGATGTCGATGATTTTATGAACTCACCCTATGGAAAGCCAATCATAACAAACTCATCAATCCAGCTTCTCCTTAAACAATCACCGACATCAATGGACAGTCTGCAGGAAGTGTTTAATCTCACCGAAGAAGAAAAATACCTCCTTCTTGAAAGTGATGTGGGGGAAGGAATCTTTTTTGCAGGACTTAAACACGTAGCTATTAAGGTTATTGCCTCATACACCGAAGAGCAGATTATCACTTCAGACCCAGCGCAAATTCTTGCAATTAGAGATGCAAAAAAAAGACTAAATGAATCTCAAAACAAATAATGCTGCTTGATATGATTAAAAATGTACAAACGCTTCAACTCCTATCGCTTATATTCGTCTTACTCTTATGTGGCACCCCCGCACAGACTCAAGCTCAGTCTTTTTTGGATGAAATGCCTAGTGCCGCAGAACTGCTCGAGCAGTATTCAAACTTTGGAGCCGAAGGAGGCTCTGGTGCTTTCTCTATCGAAGAGTTGGTATCAAGCCAAAATCCGCTAGGGCTTACCTATTCACCCGCAAGTATTAAGCCGGGAGACAGGGTGACCATTAGTATCCAAGATTACGGTAACCCGACGGACTCCTTATTTATTAACTGGTACGTAGATGGAGTGTTGTTTTCTTCTGGTATTGGTATCAAAAGCATTGCTTTCAACGCTGGTCCCGTAGGAACAGTCTCGACGGTATACGCAGAAGTTACAAAAAAATCGGGCTCTGTGGAGCGAACCGCTCCTGTTGTTATCGGTCCATCTTACATAGATATTCTCTGGGAAGCAGTTGATGCACAGGTTCCGCCTTTCTATAAAGGGAAGGCGCTTCCATCGTGGGATACGATTATAAAAACGTTTGCTATTCCAGAAGTATATAGCGCTGAGAACCAACAAACACCACGCTCTTCCTTCGTTTATACCTGGGAAAAAAACGGACGCGCGACTGATTTAAGTCTTCAGTCTGGATATGGAAAAGACAGTGTCTACGCACTCGCAGATTTTGCCCGCAAACAACATCGTATTGGAGTTGAGATTTCTCACAGTAGCCTAGGATTAACTTCTTCTGGCTCAGTTTCGATCAAGCTTCACGATCCAGAAACACTTTTATACGAAAAACATCCGTTACAAGGTATTATCTTCGAACGAACGCTTCCTTTGCAGGTATCACAACCTAGATCGAGCGGAAGTTTACGCGTAGTTGCCTATCCTTTTGGAATGGATGCTCGAAACAGGAGAGATGTTGTATTTAGCTGGAAGCTTAATGGTCGCACATTAAACAATACGGGAACAATGCGAAACGGTGAAATTCCTCTCGTATCGAGCGAGCAGGGCGGAATCTCTTCAATACAAGTTGAAGTAACGAACGAGACAAAGCCGCTTCAGTCAACAAAAGGGTCTTTAAATATTAAAGTGGAATAATGACATGAAACAATTGCTCTTACTTTGCGTGTGTGTGCTCACTTTTCTTCCGGCAATCAACGTACACGCTCAAGCCGACTACGTACTCCTTGCCCCTCTCCCAGGACTTGAAACAACAGCGGAACTCAATGCAGGAGAGGGTGATGCTGTAGCAAACTATTTCTCCACCCTTTACAAAATCGGCGTGTCTCTCGCTCTCGTAATCGCCGTAGTGATGCTTATCTATGGAGGAATTCAGTACATGACGAGTGATTCTATAGGAGGGAAGAGTGGGGGGAGAGAGACGATTGGTAAGGCTATTATAGGTATTGTGCTTGCGGTGACTAGTTATGCATTACTCTACGTTATCGGGGGTGTGGGAGCAGTGACAATAGGGTTTGATGTGCCGGAGGGAATCAGCGATGTGGCTCCGCCTGTCGGAGGAGGTGGAGGAGGAAGAACTGACGGCTCTGTATCAGTACCTCAAGAAACGGATGGGGGTTTGGATGGTGCCTCTCAAACCAATGAGCCAGTAGCGACACAAGAGGTGGATCATCAAGAGATAGAAATGGTACTTCTGGGACTTACCAATGCAGATGGTTCATCTGCAGATGGTTCATCCTCTCTTTCCTATGAAACAACGTGGGAAGAGATAGACACGAATGCAACTCTTCAGCTTGAACTCTATCAAGTTAACCCGGAAAGTAATGAGTTTAGTCAGTTAGTTGAAACAATTTCTTTAGGCGAGCTGGGTCCGGATGGAGAAGGTGATGTTGAAAGAGGCATCATTGAGATTGATGCGGGAATATTAACAAACCCAACAATTGCGCGACTCGCCCTCTATGATATGGACGGAAGCCTTCTTGAAGATCATTTGTATGGATTCGAGGAAATCCCTGCAAGTAACGAACCTTTAGAACCTGGGGAGGGGGCTGAAGTCACAACGGTTCAAACACACAGCTTAGGACCTCAAGTAGCTCAATCTACTGCGCTTGGACGTGGAACGCACGTTGCATCTCCTGGTGGGTCAGGATCATCCTGTAGTTCTGCCAGTCCATGTTCTCTTCAAACTGCAGTCAACCGAGCAACTGCGGGAAGTGTCGTTTTTCTTAGGAACGGTATCTATCCTCTCACTACACAACTCTCTCTCACGACGTCTGGAACATCAAACAATCCAATAACCTTTGAAAGTTACCCCGGTGAGAGGGCAATCATTGATGGACAGAATAATCCGGGTACGCGAGTTCGGCTCGGAGGTAATTATATCGTATTACGCAACTTAGATGTGACGAGGATGGAGAGCTCCGCAGGAGTGCATGTTCTCAATGGAAGCAACAACCTCGTGGACGGTGTACATTCCTATAATAATAGATTCAGTGGCTTTGGTATTTACACACCGTATGAAAGCTATCCTTACACACAGGGTTCTAATAATGTCATCCGAAATTGTGTTGCCTATGGTAATAGTGATGTTGGAGTGCAGGGTGGTTCGAACGGTGGAGACTCTGACGGGATTAGCGTTTCTTCTGGTGACAATAATAAAATATTTAATTGTCTTGTGTATAGCAACAGCGATGACGGTATCGATGCGTGGCGCTCTACTAATACTGAGATCGCATATAATATCGTCCACTCTAATGGTATCGGGGGAGGCGATGGGAATGGAGTAAAGTCGGGTGGCCCCGCTCCAGGCTATGGCACTTTTGTTCATCACAATATTTCCTACAACAACAGAGCGACGGGTGTCGACCAAAATAGCGGCAAACGGATATCTTTTTTCAACAATGTTTCTTGGGATAATAATTATGGATATGTCATCGGGGCAGATACAGTCGTTCGAAATAATGTGAGTCTTGGAAATAGTCGAGCAAATAGCGGAACAGGAATTGCAAGTAATAATACCTGGAACGGAGGGTTTAGTGTTTCCAGCGCAGACTTTGAGAGTATTAATCCGAGCTCTGACTTTTTCTTTGTGCTAAAATCCAACTCAAATCTTGTAAATGCAGGCGTAAATGTTGAATTGCCGTTTAATGGAAGCGCGCCCGATATTGGAGCTGTTGAATCCAGTTATTAGAAGTTATACTGCGCCAGAACCCTATACCGCGAATACCCGAAACAGGGGAGATGCCGTGTTTAGCTGGAAGCTTAATGGTCGCACATTAAACAATACGGGAACAATACGAAAGTACATCATTGAGATTGATGCGGGAATATTAACAAACCCAACAATTGCGCGACTCGCCCTCTATGATATGGACGGAAGCCTTCTTGAAGATCATTTGTATGGATTCAAAACACTTCCGTGAGCAACACAATAAGTGAACCGACGGAACAATAACCACAGTTTTTAACAACTTCAAAATAGTCAATCTGCTATAATTACTCCATGGATTTAGACGATCGCCAAAAAAAATTAGCGATAGGGGGAATTGTATTACTTCTTATTGCTACTGTTCTTACGCTCTACTTTGTTTTTTTTCCACCAACGCCGAGCGAAGAAGCGTCTCAGCCAACATTCGGCGAAACAAGCGGTTCAAGAGAGGGCCTTCAGGAAGATCGAGAAAATGACAGAGCGGGGAACACTGGCGTCTTTTCTTCCACAGCACGCCTCCGCCTTCTCTCTGAGGAGCCTGTTGCTGGAGCAACGACTCTTTCAATTGACAGGGTGGGAGATGCAGAATCGCAAGAGGTGGTGAGATATAATGAGCGGGCCACTGCACACGCTTTTGATGTTGAACTCGAGGACCTTGAGAAAGAACGTATTTCAAACACGACCATTCCTCGTATTTATGAATCACTGTGGACGAACGACGGAACACGTGTGATACTTCGCTATCTTGATGATGATAACCAAACAATCACAACGTATAGCGCTGGGCTTGTTGAGGAAGAAGAGCAAACTGAAGGGAAAACGCCCTACCGCCTCGAGGGAAACTTTTTATCAAACAACATTATGAGTCTCGTTGTATCACCTGATACGTCTGAAATATTTTGGATAACAAAAACGCTTCAAGAATCTCAAGGAACTATCTCAAACCCTGACGGATCCAACAGTCGAGTTCTGTTTACCTCTCCTTTTACCGAATGGCTTCCTCAGTGGTACATTGCTGGCGCTCTGGCTCTGACCACAAAAGCGTCGGGTTATGTGGACGGGTTTTCCTACTCTATGCCGCTTTCAACCGGTGAACTTAACAGAACACTCGGAGACGTTACGGGGCTCACCACTCTTACGAGTCCGAGTGGGCAGTATGTCCTCTATTCAAAAGGGACCACCCGCACTCTCTCAACACACCTCTTGAACACCGAGACGGATGTTTCATCAGAGCTTTCAATTTCCACGCTTCCAGAAAAATGTGTGTGGGAAAGCGACGACGTTCTTTATTGTGGAGTACCAGGAACACTCTCCTCTGGTGTCTATCCGGATATCTGGTATCAAGGGAAAATTCTTTTTAATGACAACCTATATGCCATTAGTCCAGAAACAGGCCGCGCCACCTTCCTCTATTCTCCTGAAAACCAGGACGAAGAAATCATTGATGTCTATAAACCCCTTGTATCAGAGAGTGGCGAGTATCTTATATTTAATAACAAACACGATATGAGCTTGTGGGCGTTTACCATTAACCAACGCGAAGAACTGAACCTACCAAGCCCAGATGAAGTTCTCGGACTATAGCCCCATGAACACACTTTTAAAAAAACTGCCCAGCAAAGAAATCGTTCGCTTGGTCGTTATCCTGACAAGCTTCTTCTTTGTTCTTTTTCTTTTTGCGCCTTCTGGGTTTGCAGCAGATCATGTTGATGACGAAGATCCTAGCTACCAACCACTTGCTCCACTCCCAGGAATTGACGGGGGAGGAGAAGTAACCGTGGCTGAATACTTCTCCACCATCTACCAAATAGGAGTCTCTTTGGTGCTCGTGATAGCCGTGGTTATGCTTATCTATGGAGGAATTCAGTATATGATGAGTGACTCCATCGGAGGGAAGAGTGGGGGAAGAGAGACTATTGGTAAGGCAATTATTGGTATTGTGCTTGCGGTGAGTAGTTATGCACTGCTCTACCTCATCGGAGGAGCAGGGTCAGTGACGGTGGGGTTTGATGTGCCTGACGTGGGATTTGTGGCACCACCACCACCCGCAGAGACTTCTCCCCCTGAAGGTATTTATTGCGAAGCAAGCTATGATGTCAAGGAGTACAGACCTGGCATATCAGATCCTGGGCTTTATAGTTGTCCGGGGGGTGCTTTTTGGAGCAAGTTCTGGACTTTGGGTAGTGGAACTTTTCAAATCGAAAGCGAGAGGGATTTAGTTGATTTTTACGAACGAAGCAACGAAACCTTCCCCGAAAAATGCCAATTCTTATCGCCAGACGCAAGAAAAGTAATTGTTACTCTCGACATGACTCAGTGTCAAATATTTGCTGACGATACCGGTCTTTTGGAGCCCGGAAACCCACAAGACTGTTTTGACTCAATAAAAACACGGGGAAGTGCAAGCGAAAATAGTTTTTTTTGTGAATCAATACAATACTATGAAAACCCAAAAAAGATTTTATTCAAACTGCCTTGGACTAGTAACCCTAAAGGCCCGAAGTATGATGATCCCGGTGACTGTTACCAACTAGATGATGAAGAAATTACTGAAGTAGATGCAATACTGGACAATAAGTGTTCTGAGGCCGACGGAGTAGTAGAGTCAAGTAAAGCAGGTGGTGCCTATGGTAGCCAATTCTGTGTTGCCAGTGCAACATCCGAACAGTGTGTAGATATCCTTGCCGGAGAATTTATGGAGCTAGACGTTAATGAAGATGAGTGGGACGAGGCTTTCTGTGACGAGAGCGTTGCACCAGCTGGTGCAACCTCTGAACAAGAAGCGGAATTCGATGAACTTGCTAATGAATTCTTTGATGACATATTAACAGGAGATAGCTACCAAACATCAGGATATTACAATGATGAAATATACAAGAACGGAGAAGAGGGCACTGACCCTGCGCTAGCACCCGGAGGAGGAACTCGTTGGCATACCGGAATTGATATTGGAACTGGTGGACAAGCATCAGGAATAAAAGCTCCCGTTACTGGGGTTGCCTATGTAATGAGAACGCCCGACTATCCAGAATACGGCCAAAACGGTAAGATTGCCATTATCGAAATTCTTCCTGATGGAACAGAGAGAGCTTGGGTCTTTACCCATGTAGATAATTTTAATTTTCCAAACGGAGACCCTATTGAAAATGAAGACATTATCGAAGCCGGAGAAGTGTTTGCACGAGTTGGTTTAAATCCTCAAGCAGGGAGCGAGGGGTTCCCTACTCACCTAGACTTAAATATCTACACAGACCCTGATTTAATCGAAGGAGTAAAGACCTGGGGAACAAACAACACAAACAACTGGAGCGGTGTTGCTTCTGGAAGATACGAAGATCAAGATGAAATTGCTGAAAAAACCATGTGCCCCTTCCAGGCATACTGGGATACCCGTAACTCTGGAGCTATTTAAAAAGGGCAGACAACGACACACCGTTCTCTTCCTTCTCCTTCTGAGCGTGTCTCAACTCCTTCTATTGTCGTCGCGGTAGAGTGAACAATCATGCGTTCATAGGCACTCATTGGGGGGAGCGACATTTCTTTTTTAAAAAGCTTCACTCGTTCGGCGATAATTTTTGTTTGATTTCTAAGACGCTCAATGAGCTCTTTTTGATAGTCATTTACGTCAACAATATAGGTCTGAGGATCTCCCTCTTCTCGTTCATTTGCGCTCGACATTTGCTTAATGAGCGCATTGAGCGCCTGAAGATGCTCGCCCCTCAGTCCAATCAGTATTTTTGCGTCTCTAGAGGACACAATATTAAAACGCTCAATTCCGATTCCATCATCCTTGGTGTCAATCGATTCAAAATCAATATTCATAGCGAGCAACATCTCTCTTAATCGCTCCTGTATCTGCTTTTTCTCTTCTTGTTTATTCATGGGCCTCGTTTTCAGCACGAAGCCTTCGCTTTACAAACACTT
>Ga0136601_1000443_pt1 | contig 17916 bp, 25 predicted proteins | sample AntRauMFilla2699_FD_181020 | JGI IMG/M metagenome (GOLD analysis project Ga0136601, IMG submission 181020) | Saline lake microbial communities from Rauer Islands, Antarctica - Metagenome Filla 2 #699 | ecosystem: Environmental > Aquatic > Non-marine Saline and Alkaline > Saline | place... | reverse complement strand
GACGCTAATAAAGAAAGGCCCTCGATTTCGCACTTAAAAACTTTTGGAAAGAATGATTCAAGTCTTTCTTCTTCAAGAATATCTCTAGCTTCATTTTCTGCTTTATGCCCCCTTGCAAAAATCTCTTGCGTGAAAGAAGAGATCTTTTCTTCAACTCCTTTTTTTTCTTCAATTAATTGAGTTCTTGTTTTATATTGCGATTTGCCAGCAGCGATTGGAAGTTCGCTTGCTGTCCCGTCTGAAGTTTTTCTTTCTGCAAGCCATTCTTCCGATCCTTGTTCTAGTCTTATTTCTACTCTATTTTTAATTTCCATAATATCTCTCTAATTTTAATTGTTTTATTTTTTTGGGATATTCATTCCAACAAGTGCGGATTCAAGCTCTTTGATTTGTTCAGGGCTTAAACTGGGTTGATCTCCGTTTTTCCCCTTAACTAGTTTGCAGACTCCTTTCACGGTGTGTGATCCCGAAAGCAACAATGCTATCCAGCCGGCTTTGAAGTTTTGAAACTTTTTATCGTCGTAAAACCTTACAGGATCTGGCGCGCTCTGTCCGTCGTCGTCGTTATCTGCTTCACACTGAGCGAGCCCTAAAACTGAGGTTAGGGTATAACGGCACAGATACGCGGTTGTAGAACCAAGTCCTTGAATTGAATTCTTACCGCCGCTGGTGTCTTTTGCCGCAGACAACGTCGTACTTACTGAGAAACCGTCTTTGTGCTGCAAAAAACAAGTTACATATAAAACGTCAGATTCTACTTTTTGTTCAAACCTGTACGATAGCCCGTTTTTATACAGAGGTTCTTTTATATACGTTGCTATATCATCAAGTGAAGCGCTGTTGAATCGACTGTCTTTATACGCGTTTTTCGGTATTGAAGGGCACTCGTGTTGAAAGCCAGAAAAAGCTTGGTTAAACGATTTTATCGATAGATTTTTTTCGTAACGTTCTTGCAAATCATAAAGGCCCTTCAATTTTGTGAAATCGTCAACACCTTTTTCGATAGCTAACTGAATCAACGAAATAGGGTTTAATTCTTTCTGTGTTTGTAATTCAGATCTTTTATGTTCTATTATTTCATTCTCCATCTTTATTACTCCATTCTGATTTGTTTTCCGACGATTCGAGAGCTAGTATTAAAATCGCGGATACTATCGGTATTAAAATTGACAATATCATATTTTGTCCTTTTTTATAATGTGTACGCACCTGAATTTTCCTTCTCCAAGAATAAAGTAGTCCACTAAGTATTTCATTCCTTTTTCTTTAAGGGTTTCAGTATACCCTTTTACGCATTCAAGCTTAATTAATACGTAGTCTGTGTTAATTTGAGCCTGCCTTTTTTCTTCAATCTCGTCGTTCATTTTAATTTCTCTCTAATTAATTTTGTTTGTTACAAATACGGTTATCATACAATAAAAAGTTCTTGGCAAGTCTTTAGTGCAATTCTTTTTAATGAAAGTATTCAAATAAAAAACTTGAACTATTGTTTTTTGTGGCTTATGTTCGGATTTTAAATTGAAACAAAATGGAGAGTATGAATCTTGAAAAGGAAGTTAAGTCGATCAAGGCAAAATTAAGTAAGATAGATAAATACTTAGCGCCTCGTAAAGTCGGACTTATTATAAAAAAGTCCAATCAGATTGGAAGGACTGAATTAATCAGGAAATGCCAGGATTTAGGAGCTGATTTACTTGATGATTGCTTAAAAGAGTTGATAAAAAGTGGTCACGTGAAACAATTTAAAATCGAAACAGGGAGTCGGAGAGCTGATCAATATAAATGGACGGGGAAATTAGAAAAAGAAGTTGAAAATTTAATAGGACTTTAAATGAATAAAGAAGATGTATTAAAAATATTAAACTCATCTATCGATGATGAGAATGAGGCCTTAAACGATTGCATAAGGAGACTGAAAGAGGACTACGGTTTGTCAAATTATAATTCGATTGTGACAAATGCAGGTAAAATCTTAAAAATAAATCATTCGATTTCACAACTAGAGATAGTAAAAAAAGAGATCCAAGAATTTGAGGAAAAAGAAAGAACTATAAATAAACGGACTTTGTTTGAGGATTGGCGTCAAAGCTATAATAAATAAAATGACCGTTTTTAGGGTTTATGTCTAAGTCTGCATAAACTCTAAATAATACTGAATAAACCAATTTATCCAAAACTAAAATTAACATATAACGAAGGGAGTGATGGAAGACAAAATCATACTAAAGAAAGATGCCCCTGTGAAATTTGAAACTAGGAAATTGACAGGTTGGTTTTCTGAAAACCATTTTTACGGAATTAATAAAGAAAAAGACGAGGATAACGCTAGATATTGCGAATGCACTCATTACGAGTGTGATAAATGCGGTTCAGTATATAAAAAAAACAGTTACTGTAAGAGGTGCAGCGAAGCAAAAAGAGAAGAGGTTTTTTATTCTTTAGAGGAAGTTAAGTATAATGGGGGGCCTTTTTTTATCTACCAATCGGACAAAATCTTCAATTCCGAAGAAGAATATTACGACTATATTGAATACGATAGTATTAAAGATTTCGATAAATTAGTTTTAGCTGAAGAAGGAGATTATTTAGAAAAAGGCGCAATCAATGATTTTTTAGAAAATTATTTTTCTGACTTAAATATTGATGATTTTGAAGGTTTAGGACCTAAACAAGAAACTCAAAAAATGATTCAATCACTTGAAGATGCTATAAGAAAAGAAATCGGAACTGTTTATTATCCGACAAAATTAAGGTTTAAACTTTAGAAATAGCCATGCATAAATAGAATTCATGGAGAACTAAACGGCAAATATATGATTGAAATTATAACAGGACTCATTTCTGAAATTCTAATTAAAAGTATGAAATAAATAAAAAGGAGGGGGATTATGGAAATAGATTTAAAAGGTGAGAATCTAAAGTCTGAAATACAATCCATGTTTAGATTTTTGTTGGATGTGGCGGAATATGAAGGCCAATCAGATGATTTTATGCGATCATTTGTCCAAAAAATAATTGGTGCATTTGATCAAAAAAGCAACAACGTAGTTGTCAACGTTACGGGTTTTAAAGATTTTACAAAGGAGCATATTTACACTTTGAGCCCTGCATTCACTCGTGAAAATATTTGCAAATTAGAGAAAGAAAGGCGGCGCTACTTATGCTTATTATCACAAGAGAAGAACGCGCGAACACAATCCCAAATTCAAAATTTGATTGAGTCTACAAATATTAAATTAAAACATGAAGGCAAAGAGTTGTTGAAAAGAGAGTTAGAGTCAAAGCTGTAATAAATAAATTGACCGTTTTTAGGGTTTATGTCTAAGTTTGCATAAACTCTAAATAGAAGGTTTCATGTCTAAATATATAGTTTCCGCAATAGTCGCTTTTTCATCATTTTTTTTTATCTCGTGTTCAAGCTCTTCAGTAGAAAAAGAGACGAGCGGTGTAAAGTGTAAGTTTTATAACAGGCTTAACCCTCTTTCAAATTGTGAGAAATGATTAAAGCTTTAGTTATATCTGTTTTTATTTCTTTGTTTTTCGCCGGCAATTTACAGGCTTGGTGTGCAGGCAAGATCGGCACGACATGCAAACGGCACGTTGAAGAAGGAAAAGGAGTACAAAATAATTTTATTCTCGACTCTGTCGGGCTCCAGTCCAAAAGTGACGGAGCGGGAGATCGTAAGGACGATGAAGGGGATAGATCAGCAAACCAAGGGTACGCGAAATACAAAAGGTGGGCGATTGGCTTAATGGTCTCTGCCTACGCTGTGCCCTATCAAGACGGGAATCAATACGCTGGAGTTGAAGGTATAAGCGGGTTCCTCGAACATAATATTAGTGAATTTTTCACGATTGGGGCAACTTTTATCGATCAAAAGTTCTCTCATCTTAGTGATGAAACAGACGATGATATTCATCACAAACACGTTGCAGCTTACGTTGGGATTAGAACATGGATAACAAATAGAAGTATAATTTTCGGTAAAATAGGGATCGCGGATTCAAAAGTTGATTTCCTTGGTGAACAGTACTCAGGAACAACGGAGTTTATGAGTGTCGGTTACGAATACGCGCTAGATGAATCGGATAGCTCAAGAATTGGGTATAGATATATTTCAATTGCAGGGAAGGATTCGGGGGCGGAAAGGAACATTGGAATGAGTTTGCATGGAATAACTTTTCAAGTGCTTTTCTGATGGAAGTTTTTATTGTTATTTTCGCTATAGTTCTTTTAATCATGACACTAATCGGGTGGAAGTTTTTAAAAGTGGTATTAAAAATATCTTTTATAGTTATTGCTTGCGCTCTTATCACATCATTGTTTTTTAAATAACATGCGCTGCTCACTAGTACGTAATGAATCTGATTTTTTCTCTCTAATTTTATCAGACAAACGGCGGGAAATGGTCAGCGCACTTTATGCAATTAATTTAATTTTGAAAACTTACGCTGTAAATTAAAATGGCTAGAAATAGATTAGACGAAATTTCTGTGCAAAAAGCCGTTGGAACTTTTACTTCCGGTAATACGGTAACTATTACAATTTATGACGTATCAGATAATTCAAACCCGGCCACATCATCATTAGCTTGCGCAGAAATAGGCACGACCGGGATTTTTAAATGGCCTTTTTCCAACATTACCACCGCGCCCACTTCTTATATTAAATATCTGTACATCATGACGAATGGATCTTTGAAGCAAACAGGAGTGGAGGAATTTGGTGGATGGACTGAGGACATTATCGTTGGACAAATACCTGCAAGCATATGCAAAGTTTCAGTCAGCCTTTTTGAGTCAGACGGGGGCGAAACGCTTTCTTCAGAGCATTACAACGAAACGCAAAAACCGTTCGCTCAAATCACCGGAGGTAATTATCAAGCTTCGTCAAGTAAGTATTTCAGAAAAAATAAAAGAATCTTTGATGAAAGATCTGCCGGAGTTTACTCTTGGTTTTTCCCTCAAGGCTCGACTGTCAGATTTAAAATTAAAGAATCAGGAATTGATTCAACTGTGACAATCCCTTCAACTTCAACTGCTAGTCTCTACGATTTAATCAATCCTTAATTATCCTGTTTACTCCATACTCTCTATTTGTTACAAATTAAATCTAACAAACTAGAGAGATATGGGCAAAGAAAAAGAATTAAATTTTTATATAGATCAAGGTTTGGCGGATAAATTAATATGATATTTCTTAAAGATTCTCAATAAAAATAAACGGTTTATTGTTCCAATTAATTGTTGACTTATAATATTAAACTGTTACAGTTAATTAAGTTAAAACGAAATAATTAAAACTTGAGAGAAATAAAATGAGAAATAAAAATATTGTAAAATTCGAATCTTGCCCATTCAACATTAGTTATAACGGTTATTCTTTAGATATTTACACAAACAGTGACGGCACAGCTTTGTTGAAACCGACAAAAAACGGGAATCCTTTAACAAAGATGAGTGGGAAACGTTTTGAAAGCAAGGAATCTGCGCTTAATTACTGCGAAGAAGCGGAAGGAATCAATGAAGTCTCTAAGCTGGTAGTTATATTAGCTCGGCTTTCAGTTAGCAATTTTAAGGAGGTTTTTTAACATGAAAAAAACACCAGATTTTCTACCGTCACAAATAGCCGATGACCAACTTTCATTTTCATTTATAAAAGAGGAGACTAAAACATTAATGAGTTCACAAGCGAGTATTAAAAACATAGTTGGAGACATCCAAAAAGGAGGATCAAGAATAGGTTTGACTGGTGGTCAATTCTCTCTTTCTGACCTTATTGAATATTTATTAATTAAAAGCGGACCGGCAGATGTTTACTTGTCTACGTGGGCCGCTAGTAGCGACGGTATAAAAAAAGCTTTTGAGTTCTTAAACACGAATAAGATAAGAAATATAAAATTCATGATAGACACTGGAGCTAAGCAGTACAGAAACGAAGAGTTCGGAAAATTACTCGATAGATTTGGTGATTGCGTACGGACAACTAGAATACATGCCAAATTTGTTGTTATAAGAAATGAAAATTTTAATTTTGTCGTTAGAACAAGCGCGAATTTAAATAGAAATACCCGTCTGGAGTTATTTGAAATCGATGATAATAAAGATTTGTCAGACTTTTTTGTTTCTTTCTTTGACAACGCTTTTAAAGATATTAATATTGAAGATAATCATTCGGTAAAATCATCAAGGAAGCTTTCTTTGGTTTTAGATAAAGAAAATAATCGAAAACAATTAAATGTAGATAACGGTTTAGTGATGGATTTTAATTTAGAAGATTTTAATTACGATTTATAATGAATGAATGAGTAGTAAGTATAGTGAGGACTTAATATTACAGATTGGGGTTGATTACGAAGCGGGTATAATGAGCAAGTCAAAAATTGCTCAAAAGTACTCAAGCGGCGGTACTAATTTGTCTCGGCAGACAGTAGAGAAGTGGGCTAAGACCTATAAATGGAAATACGCGATCAACAAGCAAAAGCTGAGCAAAAAAATATCTGACAAGGTGACTGCTCAATTAATTGAGCATTCGAGCAATGTTCTTTTAGACGTAGACAAAAAACACATTAAAAACCTCGAAGGTATTGAAAACCTCACACAATACAATCTATCTAAATTTTCGGAGATTATTAAGGAATCGGGTGAGGTCACAAAATCTCAAAGCGAAACTTTGCACGCGGCACAGAAATTTTTAAACGAAGCGGTAAAAACACTTAACGTTTCTTTCTTAGATAAACGGAAAGCGTTTGGGCTGGATAAAGATAAAGTTTATGATAAGCCAATATTGATCGAGAGAATTGAATTCAACGGGATTGATCCTGACGGACCACCTCCCGAATAATGGCGGTTTTATCATTAGATGTTCCAAAGAAAATAGCGTGGGCATTAGCTAAGCCTTCAAGATATAAATGTTTTTATGGAGGTCGCGGTTCTGGGAAATCGTTCTCAGTAGCAAAAGCCGCAGCAGTTTATGGAGCGAAAGAAAAGCTAAGAATACTTTGCACAAGGGAGTACCAAAATTCTTTAAAAGAATCCGTGTTCGCTGAAGTTAAAAGCGCAATAGAATCTGATCCAATACTAGCATCTTGTTATATAATTGGGGCTAATTTTATAAAAGGCAAAAATGGGACTGAATTTCTTTTTGCGGGTCTTCACAATAACATAGAATCAATAAAGTCCATGGCAAAGATTGATATTTGTCTGGTTGAAGAAGCGGAGACAGTAATCGAAGATTCTTGGAATTTATTAATCCCTACGATAAGGAATGAGGGCAAGTCTGAACTTTTGCCTCAGTCTGAGATATGGGCGATATGGAATCCTAAAGATGAAGAGTCGCCTTGTCATAGAAGATTCATATTAAATCCCCCTAAAAACTCACGAATAGTAAAAGTAAATTTTAGAGACAATCCGTGGTTCCCCAAGGTGCTTGAAGAGGAAAGACTTGAGCATTTCAAGAACGATCAAGACACTTACTACAATATATGGGAAGGGGAGTTGTTGAAGAGAACAAAAGCCCAAATTTTTTACGGCAAATGGCAAATAGAGGATTTTGAAGAACATTTACACCCTCGACACAAAACACCTCTTTATGACGGTCCATATTACGGTACGGATTTCGGGTTTTCTCAAGATCCAAATGCTTTCGTTCGCTGCTATATTTATGATAATATTCTTTGGATTACCCATGAAGCAGGTGGAAAAAAAATCGATTTGGATAATATGATAGAGGATATTTATTCAAAAGTACCCGATTATGATAAATTTAAAATCCGGGGAGATTGCGCGAGGCCGGAGACTATTTCTTATTTAAAAAAGAATGGATTAAATATAGAAGCCGCTAAGAAATGGAGTGGTTCGGTTGAGGATGGTATTGCTTATATAAGAAAATTTGAAAAAATAGTGGTTCACACTCGTTGTAAAAGAGTATCTCAAGAATGTAAGGATTATTCGTACAAAGTTGACAGACTTAGTGGTGACATATTGAGGACGATAGTGGATGCTGATAACCATTATATTGATGCTATTAGATACGCTATCGCGCCTTTAATTCAGGGAAAATTAACCATGGCAGAGGCTTTAAGGAAGAGAAAAAATAATGTCTAAAAAAAAGAATAGAGCAAAAAAAAGAATCACGATGGATAAAGCTTTGACCGAAAGAGGTAGTACTCTCAAAAGGAGACAGGATTCGTTTTACAATCCAAACACAGGGCTCGGTGGGGGGTATGACATTTCTAGCAATACTACATTCCTTAGTGACGGCCGGATGTCTATGCATGAGTTAGAAAGATTGTATAATGAAAACTGGCTAGCGTCTCGAGTTATCGATGCTCCCGTAGACGATATGTTTTCGAATTGGATCGAATTCATTAAGTCTAACGATGAAGAGGATTCAAATGCATCTCAAATCGAGATGATAGAGGACCTTTTTGATGAGTTTGAAATAAAAGAAAAAATAATTCATGCTATGAAACAATCTCGCAACCATTATGGCGCAGCTATTTGGTTCGATTACGGTGACGACGAAAGATTACCTCTAAAAAACCCCTCATATAAAAACATTAAAAGAATAGAGGTTGTAAATTCCTGGTATTGTTTTCCTATAACATATTATAATGCATCTAGGAAAGATGTTGATCCTTCGCTTATCGGCAAGCCGGAGCACTACACGACTATAATTATTCAACCCGGCAGCTCGGAAAATAGAGAAATTCATCATTCCAGATTAATATTGATAGATGGGAAACCCCCGAGTGCACAAAAATTTCGCGTTGAGCGTAGAGGATGGGGTTTATCAGTTCTTGAGCCTTTCAACTCGGCTCTTAAAAGTTATGGAATATCTTTCCAGTCTGCAACTGATGCGGTGGGTGAGTTTTTTTGGAAAACCCTAAAAATTGAGGGTCTAGCTGAATTAGTGGCGAACAATGAAGACGATTTAATAATAACAAAAGCGCAGCAAGCGATATCTTTGATGGGTATGAAAAACGTCGGTGTTTTTGGAGATGAAGAGGAATTAAAAAGAGATTCAGCGAATCTTGCTGGACTCCCCGAAATGCTGGACAGATTTACAAACCAAGTTTGTGCCGCTGCTGACCCTGGAATACCTCATTCAGTTTTATTTAGTGCTGAAGGCGGAGCATTAGGAGGCTCTAGCGCTGAAACTGATTTAAGAAATTATCATAAACGTCTAAAATCGATACAAAACACGAAAGGTCGGAAAAGCATTCAAAAATGTTTACTTTTAATGGGTTTTGACCCCAGAAAAAGCAAATTTAAATTCAACAATCTTAGCGAACCAACTCTTCTCGAATCATTACAAGCGAGGAAGATTTCATCCGAAATCGACAAAGCGTATGTTGAAATCGGAATGCTTACGCCAGACGAGGGTACAAAATCAAGATTTAGCAGTGACAACTTTGACTATGATTCTTACATTATAGATGAATCTGAACGTGACGCAATGGAAGAAGAGAGGGTTGCAGAGATATCGCGGGGTGAATCCGATAGTTCTCAGGAAAGCAATAATGAGTCGTAACAAACAAGGGATTGTTTTGTTGACAACAATTAAAGCGTTATGAGTAAAAAGAGAAAGAAATTGATTGTTGATATAAGTGATGCTTATAGATTCAAACTAAAAAAGATCTTTGATAGTGAAATTAAGAACGCGGAAAGGCTCGTAAAAAAGGATTTATTCCCGATTTTAATAGGGGTGGTTCAAAGGGAAGATAGTATTTCATCGTTCTCTGAATTGTTTAAAAGGGTTTTGAGAGGGATTTACATTAACCATTTCGGAGCTTTGCTTGCTGGCGGAATTCCTGACACTAATTTATATCAAAGAAAAATCATCAAGAAAGTTGATAAGGTTTTTATTGGGGCTGGCAACGATCATAAGAGGGAGTTTGATAAATCTTTAAATAGCATCGCTAATGTTGAGCCTTTAAAGTCAGATCCTTTTGTTAAAGAATATTTAGAATTATCGATCAAGTCTAATACAAAGAAGATCACAACTATTTCAGAAAGTTATTTTTCAGAAGTTGAAGACATTGTGATGGGCGGTTTGCAGTCGGGTACTTCAAACAAAAGCATAGTAAAAGAATTAAAAGAAAAAATTATTGATCGTGGGGAATTCCACAAATCAAGAGCGAAACTGGTCGCTACTGACCAAATCCAGAAACTTAACGGGCAGCTCGACAAGGTAAGACAAAAATCAAACGGTGGATCTCGTTATATCTGGCGAACAAGAGGGAATATCGCGGTTAGAGATGATCATGCAAAATTAGAAGGCGCTGTTTTTGAGTGGGGCAAGCCGCCAATTACAGTAACCACAGGGAAAAGATCTGGAGAAAGGAACGAGCCCGGGCAAGATATAAACTGTAAATGTCAAGCAGAAATGGTAATAGAAGACTTACTAGGCGAAAGGACAACTAAGATAATTAAAGCAGAAGAAAAGACACAACAATTAAAAAGCTTGGGTATATTATGACGTACGTTCCAAATTCTAGCAAAGAAAAATTATTTAATGAGTCTTTCTCTCTTAGAGTCCCTAATGGTTTTGAGATCGATATTATATTGTTGGGTGAATATGATCCTAACGAGTTAGGGTTTTTAAATTTAACAACAACTTCAGTTCCCAACCCCGAATTTAGAGTAGTAGATGATGGGATTGGATGGCATAAGATTAAGATCTTTTTTCAAAAAGATCAGTACGAAATAAACACAACACACGAGTTTCTTTTTTTCGATAAGAAATTGAAAAATAATAAATTGAAAAAACCTAATACTGGTTTTTCTTTATTGCCTTACATTACAGCCCCAGAAAAATTAAAAAAAGCAGGCTCAAACACTAAGAAGTTTTTAAATTGGGGGTTTAGGTTTATTGCTGGGTTTATTTTATTGTCAGCGACTTACTCAGCTTTATATTTGCTTGATAAAGCCTACGAGTCGAAAACCGGTGGCTATCTTTATAAATTTATGGCGAAAACTTCAATTGAGAATATTAGCGGCGAAGTTATCGATATAAAAAAGAAATCTACAAAGAAAGACCATTTTGTTTTTGATTCTGAAGAATTCAAAGAGCTTGAAAAAGAGATGCTCGAAGAGGGTGTGTTTCTAAGAGATTTATATAGTTATAGCAACAATAACTTATTTGTTATGCGTAATCTGTCACGACTTGTCACAAAAAATGAAGACGGGAGTTTTACAGAAAGTAAAGAACCAAAGTTTTCAAAAAGAAGCGAAGCTATAGAATTTTGCGAGATACATAACGCGAGACTACCGACTCGAAATGAATTGGACTCCGTCATGGTTAAGCATTTCGCTAAGCAAAAAGATTTGTTTTATAGAATAAAAACTGAGTCAGAGTATCCAGAATGGGTAATTGACGAAATCGGGGACTATTACGACATATATATGAAAAACGGGTCTCTACCTCCAATCAATTCAAGAGTGATTAACGGCGTAAAGACGGTAGGAGATTCTGAGACGTATTCAAATTTTAGGTGTGTTTTTGAAACTAAGGATTTCGAATAATGAAATACTTTCTCGAGATATTTAGGGCCCCAAGAGACATCCACAGAGTTTTACTTTCTGGTGTTTTGTCTTTGCTTTTATCGCATGTTATATATTTATATGAGAGTACTGCACAAAATGTTTCAATTGTACACACAAATGATTACATATTTTTGACGGTCTTTTGGGTAGTCTTTTGTTTTTGTTTTCTTTGGTGTTTTCTGAGTAGCGGTTTCAATCTGACTTTATATATAAGGATTGCGATAATTTCCGCTTGGTCGATAGCTTTGCACCGTCTTTTTTATGGGGTTGAGCAGGCAGGGACCGCTTTCTTTAACTTTGTAGCGTTAATGCCAACAACACTACTAATTCCTTACGCTTTGGCTGGCATGACACCTTTGGAAGTATTCAATAAGTTCGGGTTATTTGAGAAAGATTTAAAAAACGATAACGTGATACAATATAAAAGGACGGGCAATGATAACTGAATTATTCCAAACGCTATCAAATGGCTATGTCGCAGTTAAGCAAGTTGATCACAATATAAAGTGGCACTTTATAATTTTAGCGGGAGCTTTAGCGACTCGAGCAATGACTCTTCAGTCAACGGATGTTTTCGCGAGACAGTCTAAATTTCTAAAAAGGATTACTTTGATTAGCATTTACACGCTTGTTTTTATCCTTGTTTTTGCCCAGTTTTCGCCTTTTATAATAGCTTTTTGGTCTACGGTTTTTGAATACATGGTGGGGTTATTGTCATGAACGTGCAGAGATGGGATTTCGTTAGAAGTAGGATTAAGAAGCTCGATAAACATTTAGATGAGAACGGTTTCGCAATCCTTGAGGCAACACCAACTAGAGTTGGGGTTCTTAAATATGAAGATTCTAATGGCAATATTGTTAGAGAGCTTCGGCATCCCGACCAGGTTTTTGACCCAGAATCAATAAAAACTTTATCTCTAAAACCGTTCACATTGGAGCATAGGGGTGGATTTGTAAAACCTGAAAGTTCAGAAGAACAAGTAAAAGGAGCCATAGGTGAAAATATCACGGTCGAAGGAGATTATTTAAAATGTAAAATAGCTATTTATTCAAAAGAAGCAATGGACTCTATCGAAGACGAGGAAATGCTTGAACTTTCAGCGGGCTACACATGTAAAACCGTTAAAGAACTAGGAGTTTATGGCGGCGAACCTTACGATTTTAGGCAATTAGAAATTAGGTATAATCACGTTACAGCAACAACAGAAGGGCGGGCCGGTAGTTCGTGTTGCTTAAGGCTTGATGCAAAAGGCTCTGCTTATATTGACTACAATAAAACAACAAATGAGGTGAAAATGAAGATTAAAGTGGGTGCATACGAGAAAAGCGGCTTGAAGATTGATTCAATGGAAGTTGAAGAAAACGAGGATACTCTTGCAATGAAGAAAGCTTTAGATATGTGTATGAAGGAAATAGACACGCTGATTAGCGAAAAAGATAAGAAGTCCGACTCTACCGCATCTGATTTAGTAAAAATGGATAGTTTTAAGTTGAGAATTGACTCCTTAGAAAAAGAAAACGCCTCTTTGAGAGATTCTGGCAAAAACTCTATTCAAAAAGAGAAATTAGATTCTTTGATGAAAAGGCGTGAAGAGATTTTAAACTCTGCTAAAATCATTGAATATAAAATGCCGGATTCAGGATCATTTGAAGAAATTAATAAAAAAGCGACTAGGGAAATCCTAGCGCTTGCAGGATACGACAAAGAAAAGTTTGATTCCATCCAAGGGTACGAAGACGCAGCTTGGGATATTTATCATAAGGATTCAGAAAAAATTAATGGTAATATTAATTCTTTACGAAATCTTGAGACATACAAACTAAACGACAGTGAGGGTGACCCCAACGTCGATTATTCTTCAAAACCACTTTAAATACAGAGGTAAAATGCAAACAGCAGCACAAGAATACCCGGTCAAATATCGTGCGGGTTTAATTACGAGATCGAGCGGTTTAATCACATCGACGGGAGTCAGTGAGTCTTCAACGAACATATTACAGGGTCAACTTGTAATTTCTGATACTGCGAAAAACGGGGTTGATCTTCCAGCATCCGCTTTTGCTTTTAAGTCGGTTTATGGAGTTGTAGCACTGCAGCACGATAAAGCTAAAAACATAAATGCGAATACAATAACTTACGTCGATGAAGACGAGTTGTTGATAGTGCAACAAGGTTTTGTTGCCCTCACAATTACTGACACAGTCGCAAAAAATGACAATTTGTTTTTTGTGCATACCGCTGGAGGCGACAGTGCGATTCATACATACAGAGCAGATATGGACACAAATAAAGCGTCGATTACCCCAATAAAAGCTTTGGAAGCTGGGACTAGTGGAAGCATTATAGAGTGCTACGTTAACATCTACGCAAACATCGGTGATACTGATACTGACACATAAGGAGATTGAAAAATGATAAAACCGATTTATGAACAAAGAATGGATCAAGCTCTAAATGAAAAGGGATTTTATGAAACTTTTTTCCAAAACAAATCTGCGAAAGCAGAAGCTTACGGCAAGTCTGGTTTGAAGGAATTTTTCCGTGAGGAACACTTTTATAAAAGAGCTGTAAACGACCCCTGCTTTAAAGGTCTTTACAGGCAAGACAAGAGTGACAAGAAAATATACAATGAGGCCGAGGAGGTTAAGAAATACTTAGATAAACGTCGGCTAGATAACACGGGATTGTTTTTTGAACGTGATACAACATTCATGGACCCTGAATTCAATACGTTAAAATATAAACCTTTAGGGGACTGGCGTGCTTGGTTTGCGATCCAAAACGTCCCACTTGGTGCTAGCCATGTTAATTATAAACAGTATGAAAAAACTGGTGACGGGGCTAGCGTTTCAGCTCGTGGAGACGGGACGATTAATTTCAAACGGTCTAACGCGAAGGAATACATGAATAAACAGCATGTCTATAATCAAGGATATTATTACACATATGCTGAGATTAGAGCCGCTGCATTTGCTGGGGCTGAAATTGACAGAGCAGATCAAGAAAATACTATTAATGGTTTCGAGATCACAGCTCATAAAAACATGATTGTTGGAGATGCGAGTTTAAATATTACGGGTTTAATTAACGCAGCTAACGTCCCGAATGTTTCAGCCGCTGCTTCTGCGGCGGGGTCAAATGCCAAGCCTTGGGATGGCGCGGATAAAACAACAGACGAAATATTGGCGGACATTATTGGTATGCCGAATAAAATAATTTTAGACAACAAAAACGCTTACGGGAAAAGCGGTTTTACAATCGGACTGCCAATTTCACATCTTAATTTGATTTTTTCTACAAGAATGGGGACGGCCACCGATACTTTTATTGGTGATATTGCTTTAAAAGCAAAAGGTGGAGACGGCCTTCCTTTGATTAAAGAATTTGTCAGCATCCCCGAATTGTCTGGCGCTGGAACCGGTTCTTCAGACATGGCGGTTTGTTTTAAAGCGAGAGATGCTACCTTGATTAAGGCGAGGATTAACGATCAGCTCATTTTTCATCCACCTAGTTTTAATCAATTAAGGATTGAATATGGTGTTGAACAAGAAATGTCAGGGTTGACTATTCTGCATCCTAAATCAATGACGCAACTTTACGATATTTAAAGGTAAAAAATGAATTGGAAAGTTTTTAATCACACCAATACAGAGCAAACATTGACTTGTAAAAAAGTTAGTGTTGTTTTCCCTAGAAAAGATAATATTTTCAAAGGGGATGCAAATGTTTTTAAAATAATTACAGATGAGGAAAAGAAGTTTTTACAGGATTCAAAAGAAAGTCATTTCCAAGACCTTTTAGATTCTGGTGATTTCTCTATTATAGAAATAAAAGGAGGTAAGAAGAATCTTGATTCTGAAAATAAAAAAGAATCGTATGAAAAAACTTTGGTAGTTTAATGACTATTTTAAATGGTGAAATTGTCTGGCAAGATGTGCTTGATACTGCGATTCTTGAAGCCGATCAAGAATCGCTTAGCTTTGATCCATATTCGCTACAAAATTTTAACGATAATCAAAAAACTATGATTCTGCATTTGGCAGAGCAAAAATGTTTTTTTGTTAGATGGGGTATTTTAACGTTTCACGGTCGTAGATTTTACGCAGCACACAAAGCGGCTTTAGCAATAACGCCAGCTTCGGGTGAGGGTACGACTGGCAGCGAATCAGTCGGCAATATATCAATTAGCAAAACAATGCCCGTAAACAATCCCTCGGCTGAACAAGGCATATTGGAAACCCATTTTGGTCGCCAATATTATGAATTATTAACAGAAAACGTAAAGAAACGACAAAAGAAATTTTTCGTTGGTTAGATATGTCATTGGAAATAAAAGAAGGGCCAGACTTATTAGATGGTATCATTTCAAGACTGAAAGATGGTGATTTTAAGAAGTCTACTGTCGGCATACATGGTGATGCGGACGGTGAGGTTTTAAAATACGCTATAGCAAACGAGTTCGGGGCGACGATAGAGAATAAAGGCGGTGTTGCATATGGCTTTAAGAGTAAAGCTTCAGCGAAAAGGGGGCAAACAAGATTCCTTAAAGAAAACGACTTAAACAAAGGGAAAGGTTATTTATCAGGAAGAACAAAGGCTAGTACTATAATTATTCCGCCGAGACCGTTCATAAGACAAACTTTTGATAAACACAAAGAATACTTAATAGGGGTAGGTGTTGATCTCGCATCTAAAGTTAGAGACGGTCAATTAAAAATGAAGCAAGCGTTGTTTGCGTGGGGTGAAACTTACAATAATCTGATTCAAAAAGAAATAAATGAGGGCTCTAATTTTGTTGCCAACGCGAAATCTACTTTAGCCAAAAAAGGGGGTAACAAAAATCCTCTTCAAGGAGAAGGTAGATTGCAACAGTCAATAAAGACGGTGGTTGAATAATGGCTATTAGAGAAGGTGTTCAAGCTGCGAGAGTAGTCCAAAAAAGACAATCACCCCACGTGATAGTAAGATTCGATCGTGACGGTGGTTCTTACGTCGATGGAATATACATGGAAGACAAGAGCGATAGAGCTCAGGTTTTAATTTATAGTCAGCCAGTTACCAAAAAAATTGTACAAGAAAGTATTGGAGAGAGAACAATGCAGGATCGTAACGGATGGGCCACAATTGACCAGTTAATAAGAAACAAAGACAAAGTAGAAATTGGTACCGGAGTTTTTGATATTAACAATATTCAAGAATGGCCATTTCATAGAAGTTTTGATCTTACAAGGACTGGTGAAAGGCAAAATATTTCTGAAGGTGTTGAATGATTCCTTACGCGACCGTGTATGGTTATTTAAAAGTGGTTGACCCAACTACCGAATTCATTAAGCAAAACCAAGATGGGGCAAAACCCCCATCGCTACCTTACGCCGCTTGGTCAGAAATATCATCAACAAGAATTAGTCAAGAGCACGTGTCTTACGGAGAGTTTTCATTGAGTGATTCAACTTACACGGAAAACATCGATGTCCCAAAACTAGAAACTATTCAGATAATGTTTTGCTCTAAAACTGAAAAACAAGCCGCAAACGAGTCGATCGTAGGATATAAAAGCGCGTATCAACTAGCTGATGAGTTTTTGACAAGGCTGAGACTTAATGCTTCAAAAGTTTATGCAAGATCAAACAATATAGGGTTGATGGATTACCGAGATTTAAGTTCGTTTAGTAACTATTTAGGGGATATTCACGAGTTAAGATGCCCTGTTGAAATAATACTAAGCTTCGTATCTAACCAGCAACAATCAATAGAAAAAATAACATCTGTCTCAACCACAACAACATTACAAGGAATTTAGATGGCCATATTAGATATATCAGACGCGGAAGTCGAAATTGAGGACCGCGTAGTTTCTAGTCAATCGTTAGAGCTTACTCTTTTTCTCGATGTTGACTTAGAGGACACAATAACAAACTTAACGCAGACTTTTGTTAGTTTAGCGGATGCCGCAGCTACATTTGCGGCTACAACTAAAATTTATAAAGCTTTAGACGCTCACTATAAGCAACCAGGACACAACAAGACAACAAAGGTTGGTCGAGTTACAAACGGTGACGCAAGTATAACTGCGAGTCTTGATGCGTTGTGGGATGAAGATAAAGATTGGTTTACTTTAATCACAACAACAAAAAACGAAACTATTATAGACACTATCGCGGATTGGTGCGCGGGTAAAAACATTGTTTACTTTTTCTCTACCGAGTTTGACGCGACAAAACTAAACGCAGCAAGCGTCGCTGATATTGCGTCTTCACTTTCTGCGCTCAATTATAATAACGTAGGCGCGTATTGTCACCATCAATGCGGAGTAGATGCGGCTTCAATAACCGTCACGGTTGCGAGCGGAATCGTAACATTTGCGA
>Ga0136601_1000442_pt1 | contig 17929 bp, 16 predicted proteins | sample AntRauMFilla2699_FD_181020 | JGI IMG/M metagenome (GOLD analysis project Ga0136601, IMG submission 181020) | Saline lake microbial communities from Rauer Islands, Antarctica - Metagenome Filla 2 #699 | ecosystem: Environmental > Aquatic > Non-marine Saline and Alkaline > Saline | place... | reverse complement strand
TTCATAGTTAATAGATAGCCTCTTTCTTAGAATTTTTTTAGGAATAAGCATCACCTTTTTATCATCAATAAAAAGCATTTTTTCCTGACTTTGTACAAAATCTTGAGACTGTTCGTCCCAGTACACCTTAGTTGTTGTTGGGTATGTACCTATCCCATATAAATCACATTGCTGTTGCGTGTATTTGATTAAATCAATCCTGATAATATTGGTGATAATGTCAGAGATATTATCTGGCCCAATACCCTCAACATGCAGTGCAGTATCTTCAATGTCTACCAATAATCCACTTTTTATAGCCTTACTTTTTTTGAGCTTATCATAAATTTTTATAGACTTTTCTCTACCGATTGAGCTTCCGTCTACCCCAGAAAATGAATAACCTAACGCTGTCTCTCTGGGTTCATGTAAATTATCCAATAAATCCAAGGCCCTTTCTTTCTTGTTATCTTTAATATACTCAATTAGCTTTTCAAATACAGATTGAATTTTTCTGTAACAACTTGATGAAAATTGATCATCACTAGATCTTATAGACCAAGGATCAATAAACAAAGGTGTATCCCTGCCCACGTAACTGTCGAAAAAATCTAGCTCATACTGGCTTTTATTTAAACTCAATCTCTCTGAAACTGTTTTTAGTTTTTTCTTTGACATAATTTTTCTAAAACCTGTTTATCCTGTGTACCTAGATTAGCCATTAATTTAAATAATACAATTTAAAATTAAAGTAGCAACCCTTCTCGAGCAAATTTAAATTTCTCTGTACAATATCCTAAAATGTTTAAGAGCGTTATCCTTATTTTTGATAACAAAGTCAAAATATTCTCTATCATTATTAATTTTTTCTTCTCCTGTTATTTCCAAAGAATCATTAATTGTGGGCACAATTATAGGATAATCTCTTTTAAAACCGCCTTTCATTTTATCTAATGGCCCCAGAGAACAAATAGGTCTATACGCATTGTGTATTAAGTTTTTCTTTTCTAAACTTATTGTCCCACTATCAATAATCGGTTTACCAGGAAAGTCCCAGTATGGGAACAGTACATCAGAAAAAGGCAGAAGTTTTTCAAACATTTTATCTTTCCATCGCAAATAATACTTTTCTTCTAAATCATCTAACGATACTAGATTTAAATTAGTATTTTGAACCGCTTCGTAAGCCCCTGATTGAAATCCTTCTTTAGAAACTATAAATCCTAAGTTAGCTCCAAAATCTTCCATAATAGTTCTAAACGAATGTATAGTTTCTTGACTTACTGATTTATTCCAAAATTTACACTCAACTAATATTTTGAATGTATTATTATCTTGTATATCTTCAGCATAAACATCTATTTCCTTATTTCCCCTAACTAATTCAACTGTTTTAGAAACTTCAGTTTTAAAACCACATTCAGAAAATAACTTTCCAACAAAATCTTGTAGTTCTTTCCAATTTTGTGGTTCATTATTAAATATCATATTTCTATTATAACCCTTCTCGAGCGCTCGAACTAGCGCTCGTCTTGATGAGACCAAGTGGGACAGAATTGGAACCAATTGGTATTAGAGCTTAAGAAATGGGAGGAGTTTGGTGTTGAGGTAAATAGTCTGAACACAGAATTTGAAGTAGTGTCCGTTTAGAATAAAACTATTGATGAATGTTTTACTTCTTCTTTCTGTTATTAAACCAACCTGCTGTGTAAAATAATAAAATAAACGGAATGAAACCAAAAAGGAATACTTTAATAGAGCTGGAGTAACCATCAATTGTATAAAGCCACCAAAATACTCCAAAAATCCAAAGAATCATTAATTGAATTATTGTTATGTTATATAGTTTTTTCATATTAGTAAGATTATGATTTGCCGTATTTTATATATCTAAATACCTTATAGACAAAAAAGTAAAGAAATTGTAACCCAAAGAATAAGCCGATAAAAATAGCGAGAGTGTCTATTAAATGATAGTGGATAAAATTAATTGGTATTAACTCATGACACCATTCACCGAGTGATATTGTAACGTTTGGTGTTCCAAATGGATACATCATGTAATAACCATCCACACAGCTCTGATAACTTCTGCTGTCTGTTTCTATATCAACAAAAAATGACCCTATTGGAATTACTGTTACAGTAAGAAAGAAAACAACAACAAAAAGTCTATGGAGAGGATATTTTTTAAGACCTGCGTATGTTTTATGAAATAAAAATAAATATTTTCTCATCTAGTTATTGTATCAGGAGATTTAAATTTTGGCTAAAAATGTAATAATACTAGGATGAATCCTCTAGCAAAACATTATAAAGTAACAACCCTTCTCTAGTGGACAAAAAGTGAGTAAAGAGAGTACTAATTACATATTTTTTAATCAGAATAAGGATTTGATGGTAAAACATTTCTTGTTCCTTCTCTACCTACATCTCTATTTAATAAATAAATTTCATTATTTAAATAATCTACTTGTTTTTGACGTAAATCTAATCTCCACTGATGATCTAATATTATTTCTTTATTAAATTCAACCTGTTCTTTTATTTTATAATTATCAAAAATTAAATAACAAGATAAAATAAAAATAATTAGTAGAAAAATATTGTTTTTGTTCATTATTGAATTATATCAAATCTATCTACCCTTCTCAAGCGCTCGAACAGCGCTCTAATTGGTGAGCAGTCTGGGTCATGAACTTGTGAAACAAGACCCTACAACACCATTACGACCTCCTTCTGCTACTTTAATGACGTGTCTCGGTCTCAAGGGTCATTTTACGAATGGTACAAATGGGACACAAAACACCCGTCTCGGTCACTATCCCAAATGCCAACAAATGCCAATTTTTAGGTGTATCAAATAAAAGAAAATGCTAATATAGACTTATGATTAAGGATTTAAATAAATATCTGACAGATCAAGAATTTTTCACATATGTGAAGTTTTTCGACATGATTATAGAAGAAAATAATATAGAAAATGAAGATTTGGATGGAATAAACATGCACCAATTTTCTATAGCTAAAGACGACTCTTACCAAATATTTTCAAGACTATATGATTTTGTTCAGCATAAAGACGTTTTAGTTAAAGTTACTAATAGTAAAAGTATGAGAGATAGTGTTGGGACATACAAAAAAGACACTGATGATCAAAATTATCCTAGTAAAACAGAGTTAGAAAAAATTTCTAATAAAATATCAGCTGATAATCCCATAAAATTTTCAGATACCGGAAGATTATCATGGGCTTGGTTTGAGGTTTATAATTCAACATACTTTTTACCTCAGGAAAATAAAATACAAGATAAAATTAAGTTAGAGATCAGATCGAAAATCAATAGTTATCTAGAAAATTTAATAAATGGAAAACTATCTATCACAAAAAACAACTACTACAAGTTTGATGTCTTGAAAGAATTGTTTATCGAAATGTTGGAGGAAAAAAATGTTCTAAGATTGTTCGGTGAAAATTTTGTTATCAAAGAAGAGCTAACTGAAAATGGAAATCTCAAGAAAGATCCAAATTTTTGTCTATTACAGACGGTGTATGCTTTGCAGAATTTAGGCTATTTAACTGTAAATAATATTTGGAGAGATTATGAACCATATAATTCTAATAAATTTTCAACCGAAGAAAGATATTTTATTTCGATAAATATAACATTGAACAAAAGCTTAATTACAGAAATCAATAATAAATATAAAAAAGAAAATCCTGAAAATATTTTAACTACTTTCAACAAAGAAAAAGGTTTACTTAAGTTTGCAGGAGAAGACATTACCCTTTCTATAAATGGTAAAGAAACGGATGCTTGTTTACTAATGAATACTCTTTTTAAACAGAATAATTCTGAATGGGTTTATAATGACCAAATATTTGAAGACTGGAGTTTTAATCAAGCAGATATAGATAGTTCACCTAAAAATAAAATCTATTTCGCAGCGAAGAAAATAAACGAAAAAGTTGCAATGAAAACAAAAATTGAAGACTTTATTGAATTTACTACTGAGAAGGTAAGAATAAATCCCAGATACAACAAAATTGATGAATAATTTATAAACTGAAATAAATTTTTATAAATAGACTAGATATATCCTGAAGACATCCTTCGGGATTTATTATTTTAATTTTAAAAATATGAAAAACAAACAAAAACTAAATTGGTCAGTATCTAAGAGAAAGACCAAAGACTTAATTAAAAATGGATACAACCCTAGAAAATTAGAGAGTAACGAAAGAAGAGATATTGAGAACTCAATAAAAGAATTTGGAACTGTTGTTCCTGTTATTTTAAATATTGGTTCAAGAGAAAACATTATCATTGGTGGTGAACAAAGAATCAAGATCTATGCTGACCTTGGTATTAATGAAATCGAATGTATGATTCCTTCTCGTGAATTAACACTTGATGAAGAAAAAAATCTAAATCTAAGACTGAATAAAAATATAGGATCTTGGAATGAAGAGCTCCTGAAAGAGTTCGATATGAATATGTTACTTGATGTTGGTTTTGGAGACGAAGAGCTTCAAAATCTATTTGATGATGTTGAGTTATTCGATGATGACTTTGATCTTGAAAAAGCTATAAAAGAAACTCCTGTTGCCAAAGTTAAGTCAGGAGAGATATATCAGTTAGGACAACACAAACTATTAGTTGGAGATTCTACTGATGAACAACAAATTAAAGAATTAATGAAAGATGAACTGGCAGATATTATTTTTCAAGATCCGCCGTTCAATATTTCTTGGAACTATGGAGGAAAATACGGCGGTGAATATAAAGATAATAAGAGTGAAAAAGATTATTCGGAATTTCTTGATAAAAGTATTGAGACTGCTAAGAAATTCGCAAGGACAGATTCACATTTCTTTTATTGGTCAGATCCTAATAGTATCGGATTAACACAATCACTATTTGATAAACACGGAATAAAGAAAAGACGTGTGTGTTTCTGGGTGAAATCGAATCAGAACTGTACCCCGAAAGTTGCATGGAACAGAGTTTATGAGCCGTGCACCTACGGGACTCAAAATAAACCCTACCTAAATCCTAATTTCCGAAATGCTAATGAGGTCCTTAATCAAGAAGTAACTTCTGGAAACCAAGTGTTGGACGAACTACACGATATGATAGATCTGTGGTTAGTTAAAAGAGACAGTGCTCAATCGTATCAACACCCTACCCAGAAGCCTGTGACATTAAATGAAAAACCATTCAAAAGATGTTCTGCACCAGGACATATTATTTTCTCAGGTTTTGCAGGCAGTGGAAGTGACTTAATTGCTTGTGAAGAATTAAATCGTGTTTGGCGTGGAGTCGAACAAGATCCAGTTTTCGCAACTATTGTGATCGATAGGTGGGAGAAATTTACCAATCTTAAAGCAAAAAAAATCCATGAAAATAAATAAAAAAGACATCTTCAAAATCGGAGATCATATTGTTGGGTGTGGCGACTCAACTGATAAAGAATTTGTGAGTAAAGTAATTGGAAAGAATAAAATCAGGGCAATTCTCTGCGACCCGCCCTACGGCGTTGCATACGTTGAAAATAAGAAAGGATTTGCAAAGCTTGGATTTAAAGATGAAAAGAAAATTGTTGGTGACCAACTACAAAGTAACTACGAGTACGAAACATTTACCAAAAAATATCTTGGTTCAGTTATTCCATACCTAGAGGAATATAATACCTGTTATATTTTCAATTCTGACTTGATGTTCACGTCGCTACGATTAGGAATGAAACAATCTGGTTTCAATTATAGTCAAATGTTGATTTGGATTAAGAATCAACCTGTTATGAGCAGAAAAGATTATCTGTCTCAATATGAATTAATCGCATATGGGTGGTTTGGAAAACATAAAACAGAAAGATCCAAGTCGAAGAATGTAATTTATTATCCAAAACCTAATAAATCAAAACTTCATCCGACTCAAAAACCAATTGGATTATTAAGAAGAATTATTCCTGATTCAACAAAGATTGGAGATATTGTATATGACCCATTTCTTGGAAGTGGATCAACTGCTATTGCGTGTGATCACTTAGGTCGAAAGTGTATTGGTATTGAGCTTGATGAGGATTATGTACAAATAATAATCACAAGACTTGAAAAATTAACTGGCAAAAAAGCAATAAAGATATAGAACCATGCAGGAAGATTTCATAAAAGATCCATATAAGAAACAAGCATACGAAACATATGTTCTTTGGAAGTCTTTGCCGTCTTTTCTGAAAGGTCAGCCAAGGAGATCTCTCGAGAAATTCGGAATCGAAGAAGAATCAATGTTTGAGTTGTTAAATATAAAGACTCAGTTGGATTTCTCAAGAAAATACAAAGTTGATACTGGGACATTAACTGATTGGAATAAGAGACTTGAAAAAGACGGATTGATTAATGACATTAATTCATGGGCAAGAAAATTAACACCGAATGTCATCTTCGCACTCTACAAAAACGTAATTAAAAATGGTCGTGCTCATGAAGTTAGAGCATGGTTTGAAATAATTGAAAATAATTAATATGAATGAACCAATTAAACTAGATGAAATAAATAATATACTTTCAGACACAATTAGGAAAGTGATGAGTAAGGAAATATCTTTAAAACAAGCATCCATGATTGCTAGACTCGCATCTACACTTTCCAAAAATATTGTTAATACGGAAATGAAAGAAAGAGTCGAATTTTTGGAGCAAAGATTAAAAATTAAGAAATAAAATTATGAAAAGCATATCTAAAATGTTAGAGAGAAGTGACCTAAGTGGAAAAGAAAGAATTATTTTGCGTATTCACAATGATATAAATGAAATGAAAACTGGAAAATCAATACTCTCTGAATCTGATATTTATAATCTAGCAGAAGGATGGAAACCTGCAGATAATTTTCAAGCTAGAGAATATAATAAATATTTAAATGTTTGGAAATCACTAAGATTTGTTGAAGCTGATATACAAACAATATATCTTAATGCAATTATTGATATTAATGCAGTTGAAAAAGTCCTGCTTTATTTTGTCTTAAGAGATCCAAAAGAATATAAACATTTAATAAATGAAGATTCAAAAGGATGGGATCAGCAAAAAGTACTAGATCTTCTTCTAAAAAACACTGGTTTTAATTATGTAAATATTCTTCACAGAATGACATTCGATTCACTACCAATAAACATTCAAAAAGACCTGCAAATACTTGATTCTGAATCAGAATATAATCCCTCATACTACAGAGATGAAGAAAACCTTTCTAGAATATTGAAAGACAAGGATTCACTGAATGCTCAAGAAATAGAAGAATTAACAGATATCATAATTGATACTATTAACTGGGAGTACGAACATGAGGTTATATTGAATGAAAGATTCATGATTAGAAATCTAACTCGTGTATATTTTGCTGAAATACCATTGAAAGTTTTTGTTGAGAGGATGGTTAGGAATTTAAAAATTACATACAAAGACGAAAATGAATTATTTAATAAGTTAGATAAAGTTAAAGATTTTAAAACTAATTTCAGACAAGCAGTTAAGGATGAAATATCAAAAGGAATATTTTTATCTGAGTATGTTCCACTTTGCAATAGCACAGGTATAACAACTTATAGTGGAGTAAATACAAAAATACCTCACAATGAACTACTAGGTATTTGGATTAAAGAAAAGGATAAAAATAGAAAATTAATACAAAAACATCTTGATTCAGGAAAACTTGTTCTAGAAAACAGAGCCAAGAAAATATTTTCAATAGAAACGTATGACGAAATTATTACAGGAGAAAGTATTTATAACAGTAATCTAGATTTACCTTTCGTCAGAGAGTACAAAAGCCAAATTGAACAGATAGTATTCTTTGGAGATTTAATCTATTTGGTTAATAACAGAACTTTTCCGGAGTATTATCAAAACATACTAGCATTTCAAGAATTATTAGAAAAAGTCTCTAAAATTATTGAGTCCGATATTACTTTTATGTGTGATAAATACTTTAAAGAATTAAATGAAGAGATTGATTCATTAACCCACCAAATTCATTTAGTAGTTGATAAAGTTACAGACCTTTTATATGTTGAAAATGAGAATAGATATTATATGGAGATTTATGTTGATGATATGATTATTGATAGAAACAAATTAAAACCTAAGAAATATAAAGGTCAGGAAATGTATGAATCAGAAGTATCTAGAGACTTTGGAGGGAGTGGGAAAATATTTAATGAAAGCGTCACACTTGAATGTTGAACCTACCCCGTGCATTATTGACATTACATGTCATGTCGTGTTATAATATTAAATGTAGTTAGAACATTAAACTTCGAATTCAAACCTCAACAAGGAGACCCAACACATGATACATGCAGTCACACACGGACAGAAGAATTCTGGTCCGAATCCGGAACTCACTGAAGCAGGAAAAGACGAAATTGCGAGTCTTAAAAAGCACATCAATGAAGTCAAATTCGATCAGATCATCGTAGCAACCGGCACACGGTTTCTGATGACGCTCGAATCCCTTGGTTTTTCAAAAACTGAAGCCAAATTCTCCCCCCTACTCGGTTCAGCCGACTCAGGAGAGAAAGCAGAGTCTGGTTACAAAGGGCTTCTGGCAGATGGTACGCTCGTAGATATCGATGATTACATCGGGATCATCGGGACTCCCGGAGTTGATCTCTGGGTATGGTTGCAAAGCCTTTCAGGCAATGTACTCCTCGTCACTGGTCGCGAATTCATGGGAGGTTTGGAAGTAGATGACGCAACGCCGTCAACTGTATACCGAATCAACACAGCGAGTCGCGAAATCAAGAAGATCAGTTAAACTAAGCTGATTCTCCAAAAGGTCGTTCTGAATCAAATCAGAACGACCTTTTTTAATTCATAAATAAAAATACAGAGTTACAGTATTTGATCAATAACTTCTTTTCCAATTATTTCATCAAACTCAAAACTTTTTTCTAAATCTTCAGATTCTTTTTTATATCTAATATGTATTTGTGGTTCTGGATTATCTGACTCCTGGACATTAACTTCAAAACCTTCTGAGTAATCAAAGCCTCCACCATTTAGTACACCAACAAATTTATCTCTTTCTTCTACACCTTTAGTTATCTCAATTACTTTAGCTAAAAAACATTCCCCAACAGTTTGGTGTGTACCTAAAAATCTTTCTAATTCTGGTTCGTAGTCTTTTTCTGGGTCCTCAACTAATTGTTTCCATCTAGGAAGTGTTTTAATGTATTTCTCAACCACCCGGGCTATTTGTCTTGCCTGATTTGAATAACTGAAATATCCTTCTTCAACTTCTAGTTCTTCATATCTTTTATCACTTTCATTTACAAGCCATTCCAATAATTTACCTTCTTTAAAAGCTTTTACACCTTCCTCTAAATATTGGCCTTCAGAAGGCAAGACAAAGTCCAACCTTCTATCAGCGTTCACTTTTGATCCATAACCTAAATTTTTATTTAGTTTATCTTTAAGTTCTTCTAGTGATTCTTCTCCTGTAATTTCTTCTTGGAACCCTGCCATTTGCAAACCAGATGTCTCCTGTGTTCTTTTTCTTGGTGATCCAAAAGCTACAGATTGAGACATACTAGTTTCTGAATCAGAAAGAGATTTGGCGTGTTTTCTCCCAGATTCAGTCAATCTAATTTCAGTATCAGATTTTGTTTTATCTGATTCTTTTTCATCGTGTCTAAAAAAGTGTAGTTCTATTTTTACTTTTGGTTTTTCAAAATTTTCAATTGTTGGTTGTTTTTCCATGATCAATATTATAAAATTAAAAATCACCCACATCAAGCGGAAGTTTTTTAAAATGATTTTCATCGTCAGGTTCATAACCATCAGAAATAATTTTTACTCCTATATTATTAACTTCTTTTCTTAGTTTTTTCATTGATTCAAAATCTTTTTCATCAGAAATTTTAGGGTATTTATCTGGTATAATTGTCTTTTCTAAACCAATAACCCTATGTTTTGTATATTCACTTTGATTAGGGTCTGCGGAAAACGGTGTAGAACCTCTATTACCAAAAGAAAAACCATTATAAGCCCAGCCAGCAGTTAATCTTAGTCTATTGTCTGTATCTCGTAACCCTATAGATATTTTATCTCTATAATCTACATCTCTTTCATGTTCTAAATCTCTTGCGTCAACAAGTGCAAAATAATTTACATCAAAATCAAGTTCTTTTTTTAATTCCTCAACCTGGTCAAACGTTTCATAGGAAGATAGGACATCATCAATAATTAAAATTTTATTATTTTTAACTCGCTCGAGTATTTCAGACAACCTTTCTTTTCTTTTTTTAGTCCAACCACCAACCCTTGATAAATCTGCTCTTTTATCTGCTAGATTTTGTTTTTTTATCTTATTATCCCTAATTTGATCATCAATATTTCTACCCCGACTATCTGTTGGGGATGTATATGAGTAGGATATTTCTTTTCTCGCATTTTTAGCAGCTGTTAATCTTTTTTCATATTCATCTCGATTTGAATTTTTCGATGGTTCCCAATCTTGGACTTCGGGACTACGAAAAGTCATGAAAAAAACAAGTTTTGGCATTTCAACCCCCCTTTCTTTACAAATTTTCTCAAGCATTGGTTTTACTAAATAACACAAAGGTCTAGCCGATAAATCAGGAAAAACGATTGCCCCGGGCATCTCATTAATTCCTTCTAGATATTTATATAGCTTGTGTCCTGTATATTCTAAAATTACTGTATCTATTCTTGAAAGAACATTTTCTGAAATACTAATGCTTTCATTATTTTCTATTGCTGGTTGTTTTTCCATTTTTTCTTTATTTATTTGGGGTATTTTTTCCATATTATTAACTTATTTTTCTGACAATTCCATTTTCTGCATCGACTTCAATCTTGTCTCCGTCTTTTAGAATACTCATGCAATTTCCAGTTCCAATCACACAAGGTTTTTTCATTTCACGAGCAACAATAGCCGCGTGACAAGTAATACCGCCTTCTTCAGTAATAATTGCGGATACTTTATCAAGGTAAGGGACAAAATCTGGAGTAGTCATATATGTGACTAAAATATCACCCTCATTTAATTTGGAACATTCTCCACTCCTGTTAACCAATCTGGCAACTCCAGTCACTTTACCCTTAAAAGCAATTTGACCTTTTATTTCTGAATTTTCTGTTTCTTGTTCTAGTTCTATTCCATGTTCGCGTAACAAATTAATTGATTCGGATTCGCCCTCAGCAAAAGTGATTTCATCATCATCAGAAAGATATATTACCAGCATCTCGTCTCTTTTTTCTAAACGTCTTTTAAAATTATCAACGTCATTCGTGTTAGATAATTCCTTAATTAGACCAGAATCAACCATATATAATAAATCTTTTGAAATGTTTGTTATTTTAGAAAGTTGCTCTAACACTAATCCATTAACAAAATAACAGACATGAGAATTTGTCGCCTTTCTATCATCTTGCATTAATGCGAGAGTCTGCAAAATATCAAAGTTATAAACTACCTCATCAGATAGTGAATATTTATCAACTATTTTCCCTTGATGATCTATGGTTTCAATTTTTTCATGATTTTCTTCAGATTCTTTTTCGGGATTATTTAAAATATTTTTAACTCTATCAATAACACTTTTTTTATCGAAAATTTCTGGGCCACCATATTCAAACGGAAACCAGATATATTTTTCACTGAATAATCTGACGGCTTCTATAAAATCTTTTGACTCTATACTACCATTCTTAGCCAATGAAATTAATTTATTAAAATCAGTTTCTTCTATATTACTATAAGATGATTCAACAGGAGTACTCATTACGCTCCATATTTCATCGGATTCTTCTTTAGAATAGGCAGTTAGAAGTTCCTTTATTTTTTCAGTAACAACACCTTCAGCAGCAACCCATAAAAGCATATTATCTTCGTAATATTTTATATACAAACCATCAATTTTTTCATAAAATTTTGCATAATCTTCAAAAGTCTTGTTTTCTAAATTATCTGAAAATTCTTTGCATTCCTTTATTAAAATATCAGCAGAAATATTTCCTTTTTCTCTTAAGCGCTTTAGATCATTTTTGTAATTTTTTGATATATAGTCATATGCCCATTGCCCTCTTTTCTTTATTCCTTCTATATCTACAAATCCAGTATAAAGCCTTCCTTTTTCCCACAAGTGTAATATTGAGCTTTTTACTCCTGTAACACTCTCCATATCCATCCAATATGTATACGCAGGCCAAACAGTTGGTATATATCTTTTTCTAATTTTGAAATATTTTTTAGTTGTCATAATAATTAATTAATTTTTATATCTTTTAATCTTTTCTCTGCAATTTGTCTAAATTTAGGGTAGAAAAAATTATCTAATCCTTTTTTCAATATAATCATAATTTTATCCTTGTCTGGCAGAGATTTCTCCATAGCTTTAATTCGGTCAGAATTGTATCTATCCATACAATCAATATCGTGGAACATTTTTTTATTTTCGGTATTGTAAATTTCTTTAACATTCACACCTTCTAGCTGGTCAGCATCATGCATACTAATCAACTCCACAATCTCATCGATTTTTTTCTCATCATATTTAATCGAAGTCAATATATCTTTAGCAATTTTAGCTCCGACTAACATATGTACCAACTTTCCATTTGTAAGTTTGTCTTTTCCTGTTACATATTTAAAATGCTCTAACAAAATTGAGGAATGACCAATGTCGTGCATAATAGCGACAGGGACCAGAACATCAAAATAATTTGGATCAGCATAATCTAATACAAAATTCATAACCTCTAAGGCATGATTATCATCCCCAGGTCGACCCTGTTGTAACAATGGGTAGGATTTCTCCCAAATTAAATTGTATTTATCTGGTATTTTCATATTTTTTTAATTATTGAAACTATTCCACTGTCAGCATTTACTTCTATTATGTCACCGTCTTTTATAACTTGAGTAGCATTCTTAGTTCCAACGATACATGGTTTTTTCATTTCTCGAGCCACAATTGCAGCGTGCGAAGTAATACCACCCATATCTGTAACAAATGCCACTGCTTTTTTCATTGCAAGTATTAAATCAGGATTTGTTGCAGAAGAAACTAATACATCACCTTCACTGATTTTCACCATATCTGATTCGACAAGTACGATCTTTGCTGGACCAGTCACATTTCCCTTGTATGCAGTAAGCCCTTTAATTGTTGATACATTCTTAACTTCAATCTGAGGAATGTCTTCAATTATTTCATCAATCTTTTTTTTACTCTTCTCTCCCTCCAAAATCTCAAATTTATCTCCAATAATTTCATAGCAACATAAACTTGTACGAGACTTTGCTTTTTGTCTAACTAACTCCAGATTATCATTTAGTAATGCATCCTTTATTTCATCAATAACAAGATATTTTGATTCATCCATTGTTAAATTCATTCTTTTTGAAATTTCATTTATCACTTTATCCATTACAACATAAGATTTTTGATAAACACCCTTTCTCCAGTCCTTCATATACATCAACTCCGATGACACTCTAAACAAATAAAGCATCCGATCATTAAGTTTTAATTTATCAGTGATTGATTTTTTTTCATTAACAATTTCCATGTGTCGCGTTGTAGCTTCTTCGTACTGCTCTTCAACAGATTGTGATTTAATAAAATCCTCAGTCATAACTTTCAATAAATATTCCATACTCATAACTGGCCCTGAGTAGGCATATGTTAACCATTCATATTTTTTTCTATGATCCTCAATCTGTTCATAAAAATCTTTATACTTGTTTTCTAAGTCTTTTACATTTCCATTTTTAATTAATTCAACAACGTCCTTATTGTTAGAAAATTGGTTTATTTTAACTGCAATTTTCAACCTATCAATAGATTCTCTGTGAATTTCACTCGGTTTATCTGAAGAACTCAATATTGAATAATATTCAGATAATTTATTATTTATACCTTTTTGAATCAAAAAACTTTCAAATTCATATAGGACATGGTCGGTTAAAAAACTTATTTTAAAGCCATCAATAAATACTGGCACCCACCCCCACACTCTAAGGGTGCAGAGGGTATTTATGTACTCTTCATATATTAAAACTAATTCAGAATCTGAGAGTGAAGATACATCTTCACCTGTTTTGATTTTTTCACAAAACGTATTTAATTCTTCACTTTTAGTGTATATATTTTTAATCACATCTTCAAAAAATGCTTTGTCTGAAAGTATTTTATCTAGTAGAATTTTTCCAAGATTTGTCGTTGATTCCATATCGTAATATCCTCGAAGAAAACCTTTTTCAATCGAAATAAAGATTCTTTCAACTCCAACACCGAATACTTCCTTCATATGCTTTAAGGATGTGATGTCAGATATATACCATGGATAGATATGCATTCCTTTTCTTTCTGCAACAAATTCTAGTTTTTTGTTCATTATATTATTTAATTATCCTGATAATTCCATTATCTGCATCAACCTCTACCACATCACCGTCATTAAGAACCTTGGTGGCAATTTTAGTTCCAATAATACATGGGATTCCAATTTCTCTTGAGATTATTGCTGCATGACAGGTTACACCACCTTCATTAGTCACAATGGCACCGGCTTTTTTCATAATTGGGACGAAATCTGGACGTGTCATAGAAGTAACTAGTATTTCTCCTTCTTGGAAGTTTTTATTATTTTCTGGATCAAGAATAACTTTTACCACACCTTCAATTTTTCCTTTTCTTGCAATCGTACCTTTAATCTCACCGTCAAAATCTGAAACGTGATTTATTTTTCTTTTAGTTTCTTCAAGTTGATCATAGGATAGTTCAAATGTAAAATCTGGATGAATCAACATTACATACCCATTTTTCCTCTTTCGTAATTCATCAAGATTTGGTAATTTATCATCCACAACTTCTAGTCCATTTAAGTTAACTAATTCATCTTTTGTTGCTTCTGGATATAGTAATTTAGCGCATTTTGCCATTACAGTATGCAATCTAGCAATTGGATCTTTTCTAAAGTCTCTAATCTTCATAACTAATTTAGTAAATTGTGCCCATAACTCGTCAATATTGATAGTTTCAGCCTCTGAAATGCTTTCAGCTAATTCTTTTTCTTTAATTTCTAATTCTTTCTTAATGTCATCTATTTCTTTAATGAAATAGTAGTCTGTAAAAATATATTGGATATCTTCTATGTTTTTGTATTCTCCTAATAGCTTCTTCCATCTTTTTTCAAAAGACTCAAAATCTGGATGAGTTACTTTTTCCCAAATTTCATCATTAATTTCTTCTCCAATTACTTCTTGTGCAATCTCCTTATCAAAAACTTCTGTGTAAACAGTTGCGGCAATGAGATGGTTCATTAATTCGAAAGCTTCCATGAAAATCTTTTTTGGATTGTCTATTTTTTTATCATAAATTTCTTTTGCTTGTTCAGATAATAAATTAAAATTATCCTCTAATTCCTTCAAGGTAACTTTATTGTTTATAAAATTACTAAACATTTCTTTTGCGTATAATTTGTATTTAGTATTATCCACAGTTTCTGTGCTCGTCCTACCTTCTCCTATATACAAAAAATGAAACGGTGGTGTTTTATAATATCTTTTGTAGTATTTTTCATTTGACCAAGGAAATGCAGTGAACAAACCAGAAAAAGGACCAGAAAAAGTGAAAGCCTCATTTCCTTCTAGTGTCTCCATGTATTTCTCGTAAAGAGATTTTTCTACTTTTTCTATATTTGAAAGTGTCGTAATAGGTCTACTTTGTACAATAAAGAACTCATCATTCTCAAAAGCCCACTCAATATCACAAGGAAAACCATAATGTTTTTCAATTTTAATAATCAAGTCTGATAGTTCTGTGATTTGATCTTCTGTTAGGACTTGCTCTTTCCCTTTTTCATCTAAATCAATCCATTCGTTTCCCCCGTCTGATTTTCTAAATAGACCTCTAGATTGTTCTGCGACATTAACATCTAAAATATTTCTAGGTTCTTTTTCAACGACATATGCATCAGGAGTAATTGAACCTGACACAATTGCTTCACCTAGCCCTAATCCAGCTTCAATAATTATTTGATTTGTATCTTCTGTTACAGGATGAACAGAGAAAGCGATACCTGATAATTCTGAGTTAACCATTTTTTGAACTACAACAGCTACTGATATTTTTGTTGTGTTTAATCCCTTTTCGAATCTATAGAAAATAGCTCTTGGAGTAAATAAAGAAGCCCAACAGTGCTGGACTTTTTCTAAGACATCTTCTTTTGTGATATTTAAATATGAATCTAGTTGCCCTGCCCAAGCATGATCTGCTCCATCTTCTGCTGTGGCACTTGATCTAACTGCAACGAATTCTGAACCTAGTGTTTCAAATGAAGAAAGTACTTCATCTGCAATAGATTGTGGCATTTCTGCATTTTTGATTAAAGCTTGGATTTTTTCTGATGCTTCATCTACAGTGTGTACTGCTTTGTGGTCTACCTCATCTAAAATTGCATCAATTTCTTGTATTAAATCAGTTTCTTTGATGAATTCTTCGAATGTGTCTGCTAATACTACATATCCGTCAGGAACAGGTATTCCTGAATTAATCATTTCACCTAGAGATGCTCCTTTTCCACCTGCAATATCAGCGTTTGTTTTATTAAGTTCTTTAAATGGTTTTGAATATTCCATAAATCAAATAGTACCATAGATATAGCCGTATTAGAAGCTTTTCAGCCTTATATACAATCAAAGTTACCAACACAATGAGTCAAAGTAGCACTAGACTCATTCACGATTAAGCGTCATCAATATAGGTATGGAAGAAACAATAGAAAAGACAAGGGTTAACGTGGTAGAAAACGTTGATAAAAAGATTAAATACTGCCTTTATGCTCGTAAATCAACCGAGCAAGAAGACAAACAGGCATTATCAATCGAGTCTCAAGTCAGAGAAATGACGAGTCTTGCCGAACGAGAAGGACTAGAAATTGTAGAAATTAAACGAGAGTCACATTCATCCAAGGAAGTTGGGCAACGTCCTGTATATAATGAATTGATAAGTGAAATTCGTGAGAGTAAATTTAATGGGATACTAACTTGGGCACCTGATCGATTATCTAGAAACGCAGGAGACCTTGGGTCAGTTGTAGATTTAATGGATCAAAAACTTTTAATTGAAATACGAACATACGGGCAGAAATTCACAAACAATCCAAACGAGAAGTTCCTACTAATGATTCTTGGATCACAAGCAAAACTTGAAAATGATAATAAGATGGTAAATGTTAAACGAGGGCTTAGAGCACGCTGTGAGATGGGATTATGGCCTTCTGTTCCCCCTACAGGATACCTGCCAAATCCTGATAGGAATAAGAAGTGTGAAGTTATTAAAGATGAGCAAAGAGCTGATGTTATTAAACAAATGTACGAGAAAGTTGCATACGACGGATGGTCTGGACGAAAAGTATTCTATTGGCTTCGAGATGATATTAGATTTACAACCAGAAGAGGAAAACCATTAACTTTGAGTAATATTTATATAATTTTAAAAAGCACATTTTATTACGGAGAATTTGAATATCCAAAACGTAGCGGAAATTGGTATAAAGGAAAACATGAATCAATCATAACTAAAGATTTATATCTACAAGTTCAAAAGCAAATTACCGCAGATCAAACGGTACGTACTCAAAACAAAGAATTTGCATTCACTAAGATGATTAAATGTGGATTGTGTGGTTCAGGAATAACAGCTGATGAGAAATTTAAGAAATTAAAAGACGGTGGTCAAAATAGATACGTATATTATCGATGCACAAAATTCCATAACAAAGATTGTAAGTGTGAGCACATCCGAGAAGAAGACTTGATTGATCAAATTGCGAACGTTTTGGATACTGTAGATCTGGATAAAATTGGAATGAAAGATAAAATAAAAGGCGAAATACAAGCACACAATGATTTC
>Ga0136601_1000441_pt1 | contig 17941 bp, 20 predicted proteins | sample AntRauMFilla2699_FD_181020 | JGI IMG/M metagenome (GOLD analysis project Ga0136601, IMG submission 181020) | Saline lake microbial communities from Rauer Islands, Antarctica - Metagenome Filla 2 #699 | ecosystem: Environmental > Aquatic > Non-marine Saline and Alkaline > Saline | place... | reverse complement strand
ACGTCTGATTGTTGTCCTCTCCAAAGAACTTCAGCGTGGTTGTATTGATTATCGATATCATTCACTGTCACGTCTAGTGTTGCGTCATCTGAGAAGATGTGTGCTACATGCACTCCATCGGTGTGTCCGCTTGGCGGATTGGCAGAATTTTCGTCGTGAGCACTCGTATCAGAAATATTCAAAACTGACGGTGCGGTAACACCACTTCCAGGTGCAACATTGATTCCGTGCCAGGTATTACCAGAGGTGCTATAGTCGTCAGCGTTCACGGTTGATCCATTGACCACCATTCCAGACCGAAAGTTCTGAACATGGACATTACTCACGGTTACATCGACTGCTTCATATACGTTGATTCCGTGTAGTTTTGATCCGTTTGAGCCATCAAGAGTGATGTTTTGCACAGTCACACCATCTCCACCAATACCAATCGCTGCGTTATCACTATTACCATCTTTCGCAAAAGCAGCATCAATCGTAAATCCGTTTCCTTCGAGAGTGATTTCACGGTTCAGGTTTTGTCTGGTACCAATTGTCAAATCATCAGTCAATTCAATTACATCACCATCCAGCGTTGTGGCGGCAGCCATAGCGTCATTGATGCTTGCATAGTACAAGTCATCGTTTACGTCACGTACTGTTCCGACTGAGACAGTTACAATCTCAAAGGTGCCCGTATACACTTCACTTTCTACAGCTGGATTAGGAATGGCAATGGAACCTCGTTCATTTCCATTACTCTGGAAGTGAAAAGAAACAGTGTCTCCTCCAGAGTTGTTCATGACATCTCCCCCAGTCCACTGATCATCACAGGCTGCGGACAAAGTCTCGTTAGCACAAATACGGAAGGAATCACCTGCTAAAAGTACATTTGAATATGAATAAAACTCACCGGAACCAGCCTCTCGCACTTCAATATTACTCATATCAAAATCACTAGCTGTATTGTTCGTTACTTCTACATATTCAGTGTTTCCACTAGCTGGACTTGCAACCAAACTTACATCGTATGTGTTCGTATTCGTAGCAGCCTCTGCGACAAAAAAAGCCGCCGGAAAGGCGCTGAGCAATAGAGACATCATGGTTATTCCCGCAAATAGTTTTGCTGAAATTTTACGTTGAGTAAAAGTGAATGAATTCATATAAATATTTTATGTATATTAAAAAGTAATAATTGTTCAGCGACGGACCTCCCTCAGGCAACGGTGCGTTGCTGTGATAGCTACACTCTACTCCCCTATTTTTTGATTTGCAAGTTCTGCCACAGAAAATGTAAAAAGTAACGTGTCCTGCAGATTTTGTCAAAGACGTACAAAATTACTGATGGGCACTGACTCTGCGCATCGCGGCGATATTGGCACAAATCGGCATAGCGTTCGCGTCAATAATGTTGGTAGATACAAATACTTCGCTCTCAAGAGCACCGATAGACTGCTTGGTACGTTGCGCAAGCCTATCCACCCTATCGAGAAATGATTCCCGCTGTTCGCTCATCTGGCGCATGGTCACATCACGATGCATCATCCACGGAAACACCCCGCACGCGTGGAAAATATACGCATCCATATTCATCGGCTCACCGAGCATACGCACACTCTTACCCGAAGCCAGCAATGTAAGGTCCGCTGGTAACAATTCCTGCACTTGAATTCTCCACCGTTTGCCGGCAGCATCCTCAAACACAATCACACTTGAAGTGGCTACTGTGACCGCTACTTGTCTTCCAATCAACCTGCCGTCTTGTGGCTGTTGCCATAACTGCCGCTCAATTTTTTCTTGCGACATATATATAGGCATCTGATTACCCAACACCGCGTCAATAGAATACCCCAGACCAAAGAACTGCAACGCTGAGCCACCCGCAAAGCTCAAAATGATACTACTGGCAAAAATCGTCGTAATCGGGTAGCGATAGCCTTTTTTGGTATGCTTTAGATTGTATACCGCCAGGAATACCATTCCGCCAAACACAATGACCCAAATAAATGGCAATACTTCCACCATGAAGGTTAGCCAGTTCTCGTGTGTAGCCTCATAGAGTCCATACTGACGATGAGTCACCACAAATACCGAAATCGCCACCGCCAGCGCTCCTACTACGACAGAAATCAACCAGACTGCCCAAAGCGCACACTCGCGACTACGAAAGAATATTCGCGAATACGGGCGCAGTTTTTCAGTTTCTATTTTATTCAATAGAGTATTTTTGAGATTATCGTTGTTGTGGGGGTTGTTTTCGTTCATATTCCTGATGACCTTACATACGTATAGCTTCGCTATTTAATTCATCGGCGAGTTGCTTCTTGCCGCGATGCAACAGCGTACCCACCGAGCCTATGGGTATCTTTAAAATATCTGAAATCTCCTCGTATTCCTTATGTTCAAAAAACCGCAAAATAATCACTTCACGATACTTGGCATCAATCTGCAAGAGCGCGGTATTTACCTCTGCGGCATTGATAGTTTTATCAAAGTGAATATCTGGAGTGTCTTCCTTCGCCGACAAAAACCCAATTAATTCCTCACTATCAGCAATTAAGTGCCCTTCGGGGCGTACATTCTTTTTGCGGTACCAAGAAATCGCTTCATTATGGGCAATACGGTATATCCACGAGGAAAATTGCAATGACCTGTCAAAAGCGTTGAGGTTTTTGTATACCTTCAAGAACACGTCTTGAAGCACATCCAGCTGATCTTCCGGATTACGCACACCGAGTCGCGCAACATAGCGCTTGAGTTTTGCTTCATATCTATCTACAATTTCACCAAAAAACTGCTTGTCTGCCAATGTTTTGGTAACAATTTCGTTGTCACTGAGGCCGGCTGGTAAGGCAAATTTCATGTCGTTGTAGCATCAATAATAGTGGCACGAAACCCAGCAAAAGGAAACAACCGGCGTGCTGAAAGCCGTGTTTTAGACCGAATCCCGCAGTTTGCCCGCAATACTGCGGGATTCTATTGGCACAACGTGACTGTATATCTTGAATATTAAAGATATTTGTGTCATAATCACTGTCTATGGAATTCCCGATGCGCGTAAACAAATATTTGGCTCATACTGGCGTCGCTTCACGTCGTGAAGCTGACGTCTTAATTGCGGCCGGCAAGGTCACCGTCAACGGCAAGCGGGCGGAAATGGGTCAGAGTATTACTGACACTGACACGGTGGCAGTTGTTGGTAAAACCAAGGCAAAAAGCTACTACGCCTACTATAAGGGCCGTGGGGTGATTACTCACTCCCCCGCCGAGCACGAAACTGACATCGCCATGAAGCTCGCGGCTGACTACGGCATTACTCATGTCTCCCCAATTGGTCGACTCGACAAGGACTCTGAAGGATTGATGATTCTCTCCAATGATGGACGAATCACCGGTCCCCTCTTGAGTCCTGAGAATAACAACCAAAAAGAGTACGAGGTACTGGTAGACAAACCGATTTCTGGCATGTTCAAACGTGCCATGGAAGCCGGTGTAGATATCGAAGGCTATCGCACCAAAGCTGCAACTGTTGTGACCAACGAAAAGAACGACAAACGATTCTTGCTGACAATCACCGAAGGAAAAAAGCACCAAATTCGACGGATGTGCGCGGCGCTGGGCTACCAGGTACAGTCATTGAAACGAAAACGAATATTGAATATTGAAATCGGAAAGCTCAAACCAAATCAGTACCGAAAAATAGCCGGTCCAGAACTGACCGACTTCCTCAAAGCCCTTGGCTTATAACCCACGCTCTACTCGAGCGGGTTTTTTAATCACCATCGTCTTCGTCTTCAATCTCTTGTTGAATAATCTCCTCAATTACGTCTTCCAGAGAAACCACCCCAAGAAATTGATTATTCTTGTTTTTTACAATCGCCAGGTGCTGCCGACGCTTGAGCATCTTTCCAAGCACCACATCGAGCAAATCTGAACCTTTTACGCGAATGAATTCAGTGTCAAAAGCTTCGGTTGTTTCGTGCAGGGCCACGCCTTCTTGCTCAATGAGTAAGTCTTTGGCGTACAAAATCCCCACTACATTCGTGCGCTTTCCGCTGTACACTGGTATACGGGAAAAGCCAGAACTATTCACTTCAGTGAAGAATTCTTGCGAGAGCCGTTGGTTCTTCTCAAACATCACTACATCCTCCTCGGGAGTCATTACTTCGCGTACTCGCATATGAGAGAACTGCAACGCGCCGTGCATGATTCGCTCCTCATCTTCATCAATGGAACTATGCTCGGAATCCTCGTGCTCAGAGATGATATCCATCAATTCCTTGTTTGAATAGGTGGTTGGCAATTCATTACCCAAGAAATAGTCCAGTACCATAGCGATAGGTCGGGCTATTGGATAGGCGATAAAAATCGCTAATTTAGTAAACCATAACGTCTTTGCTCCAAACCACAACGAGTGCCGCGAAATCACTGCTTGGGGAATGATCTCGCCAAATAATACAATCAACGTGGTGGCCATGATTCCGGCCATAATGCCTGAAGCAATGGTGCCCAGGAAAATGGACAAGGTGGTGTTTACCGCCACATTTCCCAGAAGCAAAGTGGTCAACAACAAATTCCCCCGTCTGCGGACGGGATAGATGGCTTTTGCCTCCACATTACCGTGTTTGGCACGGCGTTTGAGTGTCTGAGTGTCGAGTGAGAGTAGTCCTAGTGTTAAGCCTGAAAAAAGCCCGGATAAAAGCACTAGAACTAGGGATATTAAGTATTCCATTATGTAACGTGAGAACTATACAGTATTTTTAATAAAATGGTAGCGCGGTACCCAAGTAGGCTGTCAACATCGCCAGTGTCATCGTACCGGCCAGAATCACCCACCATACCTGAGAAAATCGAAAGCGCAAGACAGCTAATAAGAACATCAGCACATCATTTGGTAACGGAGTGAACCCCAAATACGAGTAGATCAAGACATATTGCACTGACCGAGGTAAATGCTCCACTTTTTTCTTTATATGGGTAATTTTCTCTTGCCACTGCGGTGACAATGTTTTCGTTGTGTGACGGAAGACATAAAAAACTAACAAATCACCAATAGCGATGGCGACACCGGCCACCAGACCCAGCAATAGCGGAGACGCCCCGCCAGCTGCAAAAGCAATAATCGAGGCGTACAACACACCGCCGGTAACAGAATTGAGTCCCCCGAATGTTGCAATCAAGAAAATGGTGAGATACGTGTTTTCCACGCCAATAAAATCAACAATCTCTTTGGGAGAGATGAAAATGAACACCATATGGACCAACACAAAAACCCCTACCAGGGTCAGAATGCCGCCGTGATTTTGTATCCAATCTTTCATTTACTATTCACTATACCAGTCGAGTATGCGTACTTCTATTTCCGGATTTTCTTGGGCGACCAGTCTGGCAAATTCACCAATATCGGCGAGACCATCGGTTCCGCGGTAGTGATATGGGTAGACCACATCAGGGGCAAACGCCAATACTCCACTAGCTGCAGTGTCCACATCCATCGTGTACGGGAGATTCATCGGAATAAACGCTACATCAATATCTTCCAGTGTCCGCATTTCTGGTGTATCTTCAGTGTCTCCCGCAATATAGATTCTGGTTCCGGCTGACTCCAACAAGTAGCCATTACCGACACCTTTGACGTGACGATAGTTCTCTCCTTCCATCGGGAGGTTGTACATCGGCAAGGCCGCAAAATTTAATGCACCAATCGTATGAGAATCGCCATTGGCCATCACGACAGTCTTGTCTTTTAGGAAAACCGGTAGCTGGTCATACACCACTTCGGGAGCAATAATCGTGGTACTCGCTGCCACCACTCCAGCCAGGGTATCAATGTCAAAGTGGTCGCCATGCACGTCAGAAATAAAAATCACTTCCGGTATTCCCATACCAGCATATTGTTGTACGTCTCCCACTGGATCATTCAAAATATTCATGCCCGCAAAGGTGAGACCAAACGACGCATGTTCTACTGGCGCTACCAAAAACTCTGGAGTTGGCTCAGACACCACTTCGCTGGAAGGAGTACTCAAAAAGAAGCCCATCACCACCAGTACAGTCAATCCACTTAGCCCAATAAAAATCTTTTTTGTCATACTCATATTATTTTACCTAATTACGATATTTTTGTTTCTTTCCGACACGGAAGCGCTTAGCGCTGCACCTCATTGTGCTCTATACTCAGTAGTGTACCAAATCACTCATTGTTTCCCCACCGTTATGACCGTATGCGCTCACGCCAGCCTGGAGCAGTTTAGATGATACAGGAGTTAGTGTTTTGTGAGCACTCGAGCAAAGGTGCTCTGTGCTTTGCGGTACCACAACCCATACCCGTCGTTGCTCGGATGCAAATCATCTACTGCGGTGTATTTTCCAGAATTCTGCACAAACGGGTCATTTTCGGGTTCATCAAATAAATCAATGTACGTAAAATTTGGAGTTTTCGCTGCCAAAGCCACCACTTTCGAGCGATACGCACGAGTCAGAGTGTCGTATTGTGCTGCTCTGTCACCCGAGAATACTGGGGTGGTACCGATATTTCCCGAGGTAAGCATTACGATTTCTTTCGTATGCGGCGCAAGTCGACTCAGCAGCACCTGGAGGTCTGACACCACTGCGCTGATGTCACGTTCTTGTAAGATGTCATTCGCTCCAATCTGTAAGACAATCAAGTCGTATTGCCCGGAAAAATCTGCCGTATCTGCGAGTAGACCACCTATAGTGCGTCCATTGACGCTGTGATTTTTAATAGAGTAACCAGGGTAATCTGCCCCCAGCCTTCCGGCGATAGTATATTTTCGATTACTGGCACCAGTGCCGTATCCGGTACTGTCACCGAGGAACTGAATCGAGCCACTACCAGTGCCCACCTGCTCGTACGGAGTAACTCGGGCAATTAAAAAGAGCGTCTTGAGAAATCGGAAACTATCTGTCATTACAAGCAGTATAACAAATCCAGTGAACACAACCCCGAACAGCGTTCTTTTTGGGTGAGCTGAGACACTATTTATGAGCGAACCCATAGCTATTATCGCGTCACCACCACCGTAGCACTTGGCAGCTGGGCTTCAATCGCTGTTAAATCCTGAGTTGAATATTGCGTTCCCGATACATCAAGCAACTGTAGATTCTGTAATTGGCCGATCTCACGTGGGAGCCCAGTCAAAGGATTATTCGATAGATTCAACGTTTTTAAGGCACTTAACTGCCCCACCTCAGCGGGCAGTCCGGTAAAATCATTATCGCGTAAATCCAGCACTTCCAGTTTTGAGAGCTTTCTAATTTCAGCTTTGAGCGAACCGGAGAGATTACGCCCGGAGAGATCTACTATTGTGGTGTCAGGCGTATAGGTGATGCCGTCGTATATCTCTATAGAAACGGTACCAGCTTGGGAAATACTGTCAGCAGCATCTTGGGCAGAATCAAGTACATTTTGATAAGACAACTTTTCAGTTTCTCCACTTTCGTTCACGTACTCAGTCCCCGAAAAACTCGAGGTGATCCAGACCACACCGATAAAAAGTACGATGCACAGGGACCCGAGACCAAAATATTTCATATCTGAATATTATATCACTTACAAAAAAACACCGGCCTTGCTGGCCGGTGTTTTTCTACTCCTTTAGCTGTTTATTGCTTTTTCCGGTCTGATTCTTTCAAGAACTTCTTGCGTAGTCGAACAGATACTGGACATACTTCGAGGTATTCATCGATAGCCATCACTTCAAGACCAAATTCAATCGTGATTAATTTTGGATGAATGAGGTTAATCGCTTCGTCTGTTCCAGACGTTCGCATGTTGGTCAGCTGCTTTCCTTTGGTTGGATTCACCATCATTTCTTCACCCTTTGAGGTATTTCCGATGACCATTCCTTCGTACACTTCTGTCGCTGGACCGATGTACATCTCACCCCGGGTTTGTAGGTTTGCCAGAGAGAATCCCAAAGCCTTTCCACTAGCCATAGAAATCATTGAACCAGCCTTACGCTTCTTGATTTCTCCCGCGTATGGTCGGAAGCCAATCACTTGTGAAGCAAGAATGCCTTCTCCCTTGGTATCAACGACAAACTGGTTTTTGTAGCCCAATAGTCCACGTGTCGGCCCTTCGAACAACAAACGCATCTGGTCGCCGTTGGTCACCATGTTTTGCATAATGAACCCACGGTTCGACAAACGCTCGATGACAGCCCCTTGGTATTCACCAGGAATATCAACCGTTACTTCTTCAAATGGCTCAGACTTTACCCCATCAATATCTTTAATGATTACTTGTGGCTGTGAGACGGACAGCTCATACCCTTCTCGTCGCATATTCTCGAGCAATACCGCGATGTGCATCTCTCCTCGCCCGTATACTTTGATATTCTCTCCGCTGAAGTCTACTTGTAGACCAACGTTGATTTCAAGCTCTTTTTCTAGTCGCGCAGCAATCTGTCGTGAGGTTACGTACTTTCCTTCTCGTCCGGCAAATGGTGAAGAGTTCACCAGGAACTCCATTCCAATGGTTGGCTCATCCACATGAATAGCGGTAAACGGCTCCGCGTCTTCTTTATCAGTGAGTGTTTCCCCAATATTAATATCTTCGAGTCCGGCAATCAGCACGATATCTCCAGCAAACGCTTCATCCATCTCTACCTGAGACACTCCCTTGTAGCCAGACATCTTTACCACCTTGCCTTTTTTCACCACATCAGACCCTTCAAACTTAATGAAAAGCGGCTGACCTTTGGAGATTTTTCCTTCGTAGATCCGAGCGACCGCCAGTCGTCCCAGGAAATTGTCGTAACCGAGGTTAAACACTTGGGCTCGTAACTCATCTCCTTCGGTATATCCCTTGGCGGCTGGTACTGTTTCGAGGATTGTGTCCAAGACTGGTGAGACATCCACCAACTCATCTTCCATCTTTCGCTTCGCTACACCATCACGACCGATTGCATATACCACCTGAAAGTCAGACTGATCATCATCTGCTCCCAATTCCAAAAAGAGTTCCAGCACTTGTTCCTCACATTTATCTGGATCAGCGGCTGGCTTATCAATCTTATTGATAATCACAATTGGCTTCAGACCAAGTTCTAGAGACTTCTTAAGCACAAAACGTGTCTGTGGCATTGGACCTTCTTGTGCATCCACCACCAGCAGTACAGAGTCAATAGAACGCAATACACGTTCTACTTCAGAGCCAAAGTCGGCGTGACCTGGAGTATCCACAATGTTGATTTTGGTGTCTTTGTAGGTGACTGAGGTGTTCTTGGCGTAGATAGTGATTCCGCGCTCTTGTTCAATGGCGTTGTTATCCATTGAAGCATCACCGATTCGGTCTCCGGTGAATTCCATCAGACTATCGGTCAGAGTAGTCTTTCCGTGGTCAACGTGGGCAATAATAGCGATATTTCGAATTTCTTGTGGCATATAATAAGTTTAAAAGGTTGTATGGTGCTTGGTCTTACATAATAGAAAACGGCGCGGTTCTCGCGCGTAAGCTGGCACAGTATGCCAGTCATCACCTTTTTGGTCAACTACAGCTGCCCCAAAAACGCGAGATTTGCGAAATACGCAAACACGAGCGCTGCGATAACAATCACAATGGTTTTAAGTATCATATTCAGTGACAATTTTTCGGTACTTCCAGATTCGCTGCAAAAGTACTCCCAACAAGAGTAGACCGAGTGGATAATATACCAGCGATGAAGCCAAGAGTTGGAAAAAAGTCAGTCCAAAAAACTCCTGCGTGCGCCTTACCCCGGCCAAGCTTTTGAAATACCCATCATCTGTTTCTGCCGTACCAAAGCTCAGTAGGTACTTGCCTAGATTTTCTGGTGTACTCACTTCAATCCGGTAGGTACCAGGCTCCACTGCCGTCGCCAATACTTCTCCTGCCCAGAGCCGAAAACCCAACTGAGGATCCTTGAGCAACTGCCAATCTGCTGACTCAGGCCGCAATCTCGCAACCTCGGTCACCCCACCCCCACGAGCATCTTGCTTGATGACGATGACAGAAAAGGCGAGCGGTTCCAAGCCAGATTGATAGCGTTGTTTCACCTGTGCCTGAAGAGTAAATGATTCATCACTGGTAATCTCATACATGACCGGAAACCCCGTTAATTCCCCTAAATAATCTTGAGTCTGGATTACCTGTTCACCAATAGTAACGAGTTCGTACGGCCGATTCACTTCAGTCATTACCGGACTAAAGGCCAGCGCAGGCGCTGCCCCAACCAACAGCAACATAGCAGCGAGCAGGTATTTCATAAGTACATCATACCAAAAACACCCAGCAGTCGTAAGACTGCTGGGTGTTCGATATCTCACTAACTATGTCCTGTGTCCGTGTTAATAATGCATTGGTCTATAGACTCCCGCCTCATCAAGCACTGCCTGCATAGTTGCCTTATCGTTTGCTTGCCTGGCAGCAGCAAAGGCCTCTCTTTGTTCCACCGACAGCTCTTGCATCGCAAATCCCTTTCCGTGTCCGTGACGATAAGGCTTGGGCTGCACACCTAATTCATCATAAATCTCTTTCGCGGCTGTGTAGTCTCCACCATCCTTAAGGTCTTGCGCCGAACGAAACAGCTCAAAGTCATCTTCGGTGATAATGATGTCTGCTAGCGGTGTCTGCGCGATGGAAGCAATGAAGGCGTCATAATCCCCCGCTACCAGCGCAGCGTGCATCTCACGTTCCACTTGATGTTTAGCTTCGTGCAGTCGCTTGAGTACCTGCTCGTCAATGCCGGCATTTAAGAGACTGTCTCTGGCGGCACTATAATTTCCATTTTCTCTGAGTTCTCGAGCGCGCGTGATAGCAGTTTTCTGATCAGCTGAAAGATTTGCTCGCTGCAAGACATTGTCACCCGTGTAGGCAAATACCCCAGAAGTAGTAACGGCAAAAGCTGCGATGGCTATAAGCAATGATTTGGATTGCATAAAATAAATATGATGTACGTTGCTAAATTCAATAATAATTCCAAGTAGCACTGATGCTACTCTCTTTATTACTAAAGCCAGCAAGAAATATTTCTCCGAGACAGAGTTGTAGAACAGCTTTCTGGGTGACGCAAGAGATGCCTCTATATAAACGCTTAATTCTGGTCGTTTTCCAGCTGACTCCAGATTTGTCGAACACTCAACCACAGCGGACTCGTGGTATCTACTTGTGTACCACAACTATCCAAGACATATGTTTCACCTTCTCGCGTGACGGTATAGCGCACATCAATCCCATCTGTAAACGAAGCACACTCTTGGGGAGCAATTGACTGACTTTGCATCACTAACGCTTCAGCGGTCAGGTTTTTCTGCAAGTCTCTCCGCACAGAAAAGGGAATCTTTCCGCTGCGCACCTCTTGGGGTTCATCAGGCGCCATAGAGTATAGATAGCGATATGAACCATCGGCTAACACCTGAAAAGACGGGCAGGTATTCCGACAACCGCCATACGCCTCTGCCTCAATGATCAACGAATCAACTGTTGCCTGTGTGGGCACTTGCAGTGTAGCCACTGCTGGTGCATACCCAACGAGATATAAATAGGCACCACAGACCACGCCGAGGAAAAACGTCAAAAGAATGCTGAGCAAGTCCTGTTTTTTCATATACACAGTATACGAGATATCTGGGCAAATTACTGCCGCACATCTTCAATAAGGTGGAGTACATGCAATAATGGCAGACTGATACTTTCCAGATAGCTCTGCATCTGCTCTGCGTTTATTCGCTTCACCGTCTGGCCCATCCTCACCTGTTTATCTGGAAACAACAGATACATTTTGCTATCAATAAATGAAATACGGATAGATTGCTTTTTATGCACCCACCAGTCGTGCAAATCAGCCATGAAGTCAGGCGTTAATATATACCGAGCCTCGATTGGATTATTAGTCACTACATGCAGCAGCTCTTCAAAATCATTCCATTCCAGCTTAGTCACCTCCAAACCTTCGTTCTGCTTGGTGGCAAAAAATGACTGATGTCCAAACCCGCTGCTGTCTCCTTCTGCTGACACGAATGTTTTCCCGGCTAGCGGACGAGACAAATCAAAAGACACAAAATAGCCATGAAAAATATGTTTGGTGTGACGATTTTTCCCGCTACCGGTGGTGTGTTTGACGTCGAGTTCAGCGAATTGTAGCGTTCGGTGGTTAAAGCGCGTCGTCACCATATCGTCGATAGTAACCTGATTCCGAGACTCAGTGATAAGCTCTGAGCGGTCTAACAATTCCCGCACATTTTCTTGTTCCGGGCTAGTATACGCCAGTAGCTGAGCAAATTTTCGCAACACCCCAGACACCACTCGAGCCAAAGCATTATTCGGCTTTTTTCCTCCATCAAAATCCGGTCGTGTCTCTTTCGTACGTGTGGCGAGTAGGCCAAATATCTCGAAGACTAGAGGGAATACCGCAGTATTTAATTTGGCATGAAATGCAATAATTGTGGCAGAAGTGCCTTGGAACTTTCTCCAACCAGCACGAAGCAACAGTCCAGTAGCAACAAGACTACTTAGAAACAACACCAAGGCAGGCCAGCCAGCCTGCGACACACCTGACACCACACCCACACTCATTGGCATAACAAAACACAGCACCACTCCAGCCGCCACCATGAAAGCTATCCCTTGATAGCGACGCTTTCGTTGCTTCTGATATTCAGCTTCCAGTGGACCCACTGAATCGCGAACGCGTTGCACATACGAAGCAATATCAGAACGTAAGTGTTGCCGCAACGCCGCTTCATCCGGAAATTGTGCTTTGATGTTCATATGCTGACACTATAGCAAAACAATAACGAGGTAGCTTGGGTTATCACAAAAAATTCTTCACTTAAATCGAATAAAATAACCTTTCCAGCGCTCCTTTTTGAATTTCTTGCTGCAGATTGTCAGCAGTTTCTGGCTTGTCACTCTTGTGCATTTATTTCAATTTTAAGTGTTATATGTGCTCCGTTTAGGCTACTCTACTTTATAGGCTACACATATACCTGTAGCGGTAGCTTCTTGAAACGGATCATTCACTTCTTTTCCATTCATAACGTAGACAGTGCTATCAGTGTGCTCGCCGGCGATAAAATCTTTGTAATATTGTGCAATCACCTGCCGCTCACTTTTTGTCATAGTGCATTTCCGTTCCGCAGGCTCATCTCCACCTAACTCAATAACGTATTCACACAATCCATCTACCATCCCTACCACCTCTTCTACCAAATCCTGACCAGTAGACTCACTCGTACCGTGCACATGCGTAGCTGGTGTGCAAGAACTTATATTTTCTGCAAACACTATCGGTAGATTTTCCTCAACTGGCTCTTTATCTTCATCTTCGATTGACTGTGTATCTACAGGAGTCTCCGTTGATTCGGTTTCAGCAGATAACTCACTCTCAGGTAGGCCACCCATATCTGGCAGAATAGGTTTGTTTAAGAGCATTTGCGCCGCAAAATAGACAGCTCCACCGGCAATGAGAATACCGAGCACAGACAGGACAATAAACGTACCGGTGGAGCCTTTTGACTCAACCGTATTTGTAGGAGCTTCTTCGGACGGACTCTCAGCGTTTACTACCGCGACACCTTCTTCAATATCGGCAGACTGCCAGCCCTGGGAAAGTAAATCACTGGTAATCGTTTCGGTCGGTACTCCTTTCTCCTTTTGCTGCTTGATGTACTCAAGTAGTTCTTGGTTCGCCATACTATTTTTTTGTTAATTGATGAATGATTTTGACCATGCTCACAGGTCATCTTTCTCACTACCTATGGACGTAGTTCAAGGGCACTCTACTGAAACACGTCTTTAGATGTATATAAAAAGTATAGCAAACTCTTGCGGTGAGTAAACCTCAAACGAGGATAAGTGTTTATCTACCAAGAAAATAACCACCTCAGCGGTGGTATTTTCAAAGGCGGGCTGTCTCGAGTTAGAACCGTGTAATGCCAAGCCCCACTTGACCGATTTAGAGATTTTCAGATTCAGGTTTGATAGTGTCTCGTGCGCATAATGAAAATTAAGTAACAGCAGTAAAATAATTTTCAATGTGTAAGTACATTGCTTTGATAATACTCTGAACTTTTACTTGCTCTACTTGATTGAAATGAGCTAGAGGCATTTTGTGAGTCGTAACCCACCCATTCGGTTTTACCGTAAATTCTGCTTTACTTCCATCAAAATGAGCGACTTGCTGATTACGATAATCCAGTAACTTAATCTTAAAATCTTCTAACTCCACTTGGGAAATACTTAGCTGATCTAAAACTGAAACTTCCATCTCATTAATAAACAATCTACATTGCTCATTATTATTTTTCGCAAAGCCAATACCACCTGCACCAGGACCGTAAATATTACCGAAGCAGACAACTACTTGAGCAAAGGTTGCTGACATTGCTGTATGACAAAAATTATAATGCTTATTTTTACCAGCAATAACATATGGCCGAGAATATATTTCATAAGCTTTATTCTTAGTTGCCATTTGCCACAACTCTTCAGCAACTAATAAAGATTCATATGACTCCTTTATGAGAATTCTCCATATTTGTAAACGGTTCCTAATTTCCTCTGATATTTTTTCTATGGGTGGCATGTTTTATTCTGTAATTATAACAAAACTAGCACGAAACACAGTGTCTCGAGCTAGCTCGAGGGTGCGGAGAGAGGGGGATTCGAACCCCCGAAACGGTTGCCCGTTTACATCCTTTCCAAGGATGCGCGATCGACCACTCTGCCATCTCTCCAATTGGACTTCTCTACGTACGTACCTCTTGAGACAACTGCACCGCTCGCCAGATCGGCTGAGCGATCACCTGCGCATAGTGCTCTATAGCTTCAGGCTTAGTTGAAGTCGAAGTAAAGGTCGTACGTTCGTCACTTGCCGGCACTAGTATATACAATTTAGACTCCTTACGCATCACCCGGATGTTTACTTTCGCATCTTGACTCCACTCTTTCATAGCCTGTAACAATGATGAGTTCAAAAAGGTTGTACCGACTGCTGGCTCTGTGCTAAATGCCTTGATGTGATTCTCATCAGTATCGACCGATTCAAACGCCTTATTATTTAGCAAATGCTGCACCAACACTGTCTGAGAAAATCCAAAATTCGTCCCGGCTGTGGTCAGTGCAGTGGCTGCGGTATGTTCTTCTGGCAGATTTACGTCAATAAAGGTCGCATGTGCTTTATCTCTCTTCCCCACCGGGCTATCGGTTTTTTGGTCAAAATTAATTTCGTGCACTCGCATGTCGCTATCGCTAAAAACAGTATACTTACTTTTCACTTCAAGATTCATCACCTCATCCACCAACAATTGCGAATCCTTGAGCAAATGAGACACGGCCTCTACTTCATTTTCATTATAGGTATACAACAACGTTCGGTTAAAGACATCAGACAGAACCGGCACCAACGCCATATTAATTTCTTTGGCCAGTAATGACGCGCCAATAAACCAACTTTTAGCCGACATCGCTAACACCGCTGCCCACAACAAGAATGTCATGGCGATAATTTTTCCGAACAACGTATTGAGATCAACCCGCGTCAGATACAAGAAAATTGCAATAGCTAAGACAAACAGTCCTGAAATAATCGTCAATCGAAGATGCGAACGCACATCAAGCCTCCGTGCGTTCGTCGCCTCAATAAATTGAGGGAAACGATCCGTTAGGATTACATGCAGCTTCGAATATAATTTTTCTGTAGTCGAGATGTCATCGGTCATTTGTTTCATACGTCTGCACCCATATTTCGTAATCTTTGTATTCTATCTTGTGCTGGTGGATGAGTCTGAAACAACCCAGCCAATTTCTTCTTCATACTCGAGGTCTCAGCTTGAAACGGATCAGAGATAAACAAGTGAGCCGTGGCGTGAGACGCTCGATTCATTGGTTGGTGGTTTTGACTAATCTTCTCCAAAGCAGAGGCCAGACCTTCAGGATACCGGGTCAGCAGTGCTCCTGTAGCGTCTGCTAAGTACTCACGCTTGCGCGAGACTGCCAGCTGTATCATTTTTGCCGCGATTGGAGCCAGAATGATACCGACAATACCCAAAATCAGAAAGATTGGACTCCGATTTTTATCGCTCCCTCCACCAAAAAGTAACGTACGGGTCAATAAATCAGCCACGATAGCCACAAATCCAGCCAACACCACCGCTACCGTCATAACCAACATATCGCGATTGCCGACATGAGCCAATTCGTGAGCAAGTACACCCTCCAGCTCATTCCTATCAAGAATGGCGAGTAAACCAGACGTCACTGCCACTACCGCGTGCTCGGGGTCGCGACCCGTTGCAAAGGCATTGGGAGCTGAATCTTCCACTACAAACACTCGTGGCATCGGCAGCCCAGCCGTGATGGACAGGTTTTCTACGAGATTGTAGAGATCTGGAGCTTGAGCTTTTTCAATCTGTTTCGCGCCCGTCATCTTCAGAACCACCTTATCAGAGAACCAATAACTCCCCACGCTCGTAAACAACGCCAGCGATGCTCCAACATAGAGAATAATTGGGCTCTCCAGATACCACGAGACTCCGTAGGCTATCGCAATAACCATTACTAAAAACGTACTCATGAGAAGATACGTTTTAAAGACATTATTTGATTGTTGTGTGTAGAGAGTGGCCATTGGTGCTATCTAATGGGTCGGTCTAACCTTTTACAGTGGGATACCTTGCACACTTTCGTTTGAACGATAGTCAACATCGTCTGACCAGTGTAGATAATAGCCATGCTTATACGAACCCTTCTTGAGCAAGTTCGCTTTCCGAGCAGCAATTATTTCTTCTTTTGGTATCTCCAGTTGACGAAGCAGCGTTTCAATCACTACCATCAAGTCAGAATACTCTTCCAGCAATTCTTTCGTGGTGCGGCACATAGCCAAAGAAGCAGCTTCTTCTTGAATTTTCTTGAACAACTCCTGCTGCAGCTCCTGGACATCAGTAATCTTACGAATTTCACATTTTTGTCGCTTCGCCTCAATCTTCGCAGGGATATTGTCCCGTATCAATTTATTGTAGTAGATGCGATTAATTTCAGACATATTGACAGTAGATTAGAATTGAACTGGTACAGGCTCTCGTGCTTCGCTGTTTTCGTCTAATTCGAAGTATTCTTCTGGAGTGAATTTGAAAGTCTTTCCCACAATGTTAGATGGAAATGATTCAAGAGCAATATTCAAATCTCGTACATTGGTGTTGTAAAACCGTCGAGCAGCTTGAATTTTATTTTCTGTGTCTGACAATTCTCGCTGCAGCTCCATGAAGTTTGTGTTTGCTTTTAGATCTGGATACGCTTCTGCAATAGCCAGCAAATTCCCAATCGCTCCTCCAAGAGCGTTTTCTGCTCCCGCCATGGCGGTGATTTGCTCTGGGGTCACATTCGAAGGATCAACGTGCATCTGGGTCGCTGTAGCTCGCGCTTCAGTAACAGCTTGAAATACTTCTTTTTCGTGAGATGCGTAGCCTTTTACTGTCTCAATCAAGTTCGGAATGAGATCATACCGACGCTTGAGTTGTGTATCAATATCTGCCCACGCTTCTTTTGCTCGTTGAGCAAGCTTTACAAAGTTGTTGTATGCATAGATTGCATACAGTACCAACGCTCCTACTATTCCAATTAATATCCAATTCATACAATAATTACCAATTTATATGCCCTAAAGTATACCATGTTCACATACAACCCGTGTGGTACACAGCAGAAAAACCAGCCGAAGCTGGTTTTTTTTGCAGGATGAAATCCCCCAATAATCTGTACTCGCGATGCTTTCGCAATAGGCCCTTCTTCTGGTCGTGCCTGTGCTCTAGAGTTTGTGGTTGGGCGCGGATACTTTGCCCTAGGTCAGGGGCAAAGTACTCGCGATGCTTTCGCAATAGGCCCTTCTTCTGGTCGTGCCTGTGCTCTAGAGTTTGTGGTTGGGCGCGGATACTTTGCCCTAGGTCAGGGGCAAAGTACTCGCGATGCTTTCGCAATAGGCCC
>Ga0136601_1000439_pt1 | contig 17980 bp, 14 predicted proteins | sample AntRauMFilla2699_FD_181020 | JGI IMG/M metagenome (GOLD analysis project Ga0136601, IMG submission 181020) | Saline lake microbial communities from Rauer Islands, Antarctica - Metagenome Filla 2 #699 | ecosystem: Environmental > Aquatic > Non-marine Saline and Alkaline > Saline | place... | reverse complement strand
CAACTCCCAATGAGCAGGAACTTTGCTTAGCTCTTTTCGAGTTCGCCAATGGATACTCAGACATGCGACATCTTGCTTAAGTATATGTGAAATCCAGCCATCAAATTCTTCAATAGAGCTATATCCAACACGGGTTTTTACTGAAACAGGAATATTTCCTGCACCACGCTTTGCGGCAGCAATAATTTCTGCAGCTTTCTTGGGATGCTTTATCATCGCAGAACCTACAAGTTGTTTTTCAATAACCTTGGCTGGGCACCCCATATTAATATCGACACCATCAAACCCTTGCTCTACACAATACCTTGCCGCAGCTTCCATTCTGCCAGGGTCTGACGAAAATAACTGCGCAACAATTGGACGTTCATCTTCTGAATATATTAAATCGATTCGAAGCTTATCTACTGGAGCCATGCCGTATTTATCTTTTGGTTCGTGTGGCGCCAACATCAAACCATCTGCCGACACAAACTCTGTCCACGTTACATCTGGTTTTCCATACTTTGCAAACAGCTTTCGAAATGGAGGATCGGTAACATCTGCCATTGGTGCCAACGCTAAAATAGGCTTTTCTAGTTCTTGCCAAAAGTTTTTCATAAATATGTGAACGAGTGTAGCATGCAGAAAGTTTGTTGACAAAGTACAAAATAATATGTATTTTAAGTGTTGATATGAACTCGTTCTTAAAAACCCAATTGCTAGGCGGCTGCATAGTCGCTGTAACGTGGATTCTTGTGGCTGATACTGCAATGAATCATCTTGGTGATGCTGCCATACTGTTATTCATTTACGGCTTTTCCCAAATGGGAATTTCGTTAATGAGAAATGGTGTGGCGACACAGAACCATGGTGTGTCGTACACAGGATACGTCACAACACTACTTTGGTACGCCATACTCACCATGATTATGTTTTCTCCTGGCAGAGAAATTACTCGAATATTCGACGATGACATGCTGCGAACCAGCGCGTTTATGTCGGGAATAGTGGTAAGTTTTATTATCGTTATGGTCCAAATTGTTCTCATTAATGTGGAAGCTGCGAAAGCACCTTCTGCACGATGAGGCACATTTTCTTTTGACTTCTTTCTATTTTTATAGTATTATTTTTTTGAACCCGGCAAGACCTGCCACAACCTAAAAACCAACTCGTTCTATCTATTATGAAAAACTTCCTATCATCTTTTCAGGCACAGCTTGCTTGGATTCTCCCCTCCTTCGTATTCATCACTGGATACATCGTACTGAACGACATTCGTCAGCCAGTTCTCATTTTTGCGACTTCTGTTTCGGCAGTGCTTCCATTTACAGCTTGGGTTGTATCTACGAACAACTTTGTGAAAATCATTGAGTCAACAGGCAAAGAAATTCGCCGAGTACCAACATTCACGGGGTGGTTCATCTATGGAACAATATTTACACTATTCATTGCGTGGCTACCATTCGCATGTTACACACACATAAACATGGGGCTTGAATTCCCTGGTGACAAAATGAATATGCTGTTCTGCAGCTACAGCATCGGTAGTTCTGCTACCATCACCGTTAGTGTATTTATTGCACGATACATCAGAGCGAGAAAGTCTCGGCTGTATCGTGAAGAAATTATCGAGACCGATGACATAGGTGTGTAGAAAGAAGTTTTTCTAAAACACCACATAGCCCCGCGCTGAACATAATTGTTTGGCCGGGGTTATTTTATTTATTCGTAGTACACGTACTTATTTAAATACTGAACAATCATATCTGTATCTGTTTTTGGATCATCACTATCGAACACAATAACAGCAATATTTCTATATTCATCATCCCCCGCTAGTGGAAGAGAGAACAATGCAATGTTTGTTTTTCCAGCCTCATCTGTGTACCCATTCTTTCCTCCAATATAATTTGGTACTCCAGTAAACCGTGAGTTGTTATACCAACTTCTACCCCGTGCACCACTAGAACGCTCGGTAGTAATATCAAAAATATATCTACGATACTTTTGAATGTATTGCACTAAAGAAAATAAATCTTCTACAGTTGAAAGGTTACCTGCTGAAAGTCCACTAGGATCACTGTATGTTGTGTTACTCATTCCAAGTGATACTGCCTTTCTATTCATATCTTCCATAAAGACACTTCTGTTTTCATACTCTGCAATAACTTCAGCGGCATCATTAGATGAAGACAACAACAGTGGTAGCAGCAAGTCTTCTACTGTAAAGCGTTGTCCTCGACGTAATCCTCCAGATGCACCATATGTTGAAATTGCTCTACCAGAAACAACTGTTTCACCTTGCAAGCCAACATTCTCATCAGCAACAACTGCTGTCATCAATTTAGAAAGTGAAGCAATAGAGCGAACTTCCCGTTTTCGTTTACTCGCAATAACTTGTCCACTATCAATATCTCCAACTATAAATGCTGTCGAAGAAATATCTGGAAACGCGGCTCCACCTCTTACGATATATCGCTTTTGTCGTAGCTCACCAACAACCGCTTCATCTTTTCCTGCTGGACCACCTAAACCTTCAATAACGACCTCATCTCCAAACGGTCCACGAAATGCAAACTGGAACGATGAGGTGTTCTGCGCAACATACACCGCCCCTTTCATTAAACCAAAACTTACTCCAATACCAATAACAATTGCAGAAACAGTCCAAATTGTTGTTTTAGTATGACGAGTCATGCAATTTATTTATTTGTTTTTAATGTAAGAGATGTGTTGTCTACAGAAGGAACCAATGTCACCGTCTGTCCCGCGAGTACATCGCCAGCAATAATACCGTCTGCAATAATACGCTCTACTTCATCTTGAATGGCTCGATTCATTGAACGTGCACCAAATTTGGTATCTGAACCCTTATCTGCTAAATATGCTAACAGCTCAGGAGTTTGATTAATTTTTAGTTTTTTGTTCATCAAGCGCTTCTCTAGTGATGCAATCATAAGAACTGCTACTCGTTGCAAATGATCTTGATTAAGTGCATGGAACACAATTGCACCATCGAACCGGTTTACAAGTTCTGGGCGGAAAATTCCTTGCTCAATAATTTCATCAACAATTTTTTTAGAATCGAATCCTGCTTCCCCTTTTTCAATTGCAATTGTTCCCTTATAAATTAAATCGCTTCCCGCATTAGAAGTTGCAATAATAATAAGATTTCTCGCAAGTACTTTTTCTCCTTTTCCATCTGTAAAATACCCTTCATCAAGAATTTGCAAGAATAAGTCGTGCACCTGTTTTGAAGCTTTCTCAAACTCATCTAGTAACAGTACTCCATACTGTCGTTCTCGTAATTTTGATGCCAACAAACCTGGAATATTTTTCTTATATGAACCAATAAGTTTTTCTAACCCTTCCTCTGAAGAATATTCCGACATATCAATTCTAATAATATTCTTTTCGCTCTCAAAAAACGTTGCAGCTAAAGCTTTTGTAGTTTCTGTTTTTCCAACTCCTGTAGGACCCAGGAACAAGAACGATCCCATCGGACGCTTCGGATTAGTAAGACCAGCTCGAGCTCGACGCATCGCCCCACTAATAGCGGTAATCGCAGCATCTTGCCCAATAATTCGCTTGTGCAAAATTTCTTCTAAATTAGTTAGTTTTTCTTTTTCATCTTTAGAGATGTCGCCTACTGCAATTCCTGTTTTTTTCTCAACAATTTCATCAACGTGCTGTCTTGTGACAATTACTTTTCCTTGTTTTCGAGCGTGTCGTGCTACGTCAAATAACAAACTAGCCGAACGATGCTGAATATCTTCTGTTCCGAAGAATCGTTCTGCAGCACTGGCAACTTCCATAATTGCCTGAATTGAAAATAGTACTGGAACTTTCTTTTCTAGAATTTGTGCTTCTGTTTGTAGTACCCCTGTAAGTGCATCAGATTGTATTTCGGGGAGCTTTACCAGTTCAAAATGTCGTAGTAAGTCGTGATGCGGCTCTAATGTTTGGTGATAGTTGTTTGTTGTTGCAGTTGTAATAAGTTGCAGTGATGACGATGTCAAAATAGATTCTAGTAATGAGTAAATTTCCACATCAAGTGCTGCAGCACTTTCCGCAAACACATCCATGTTTGGTAATACAATAATGACATTTCCAGAAACCGCAGCTTGTGCAAATATTCTTCGTAATTGTTTTTCAACATCAACTTTTTCTCGCATCGATTCTATAACTCGCTCGCCATCAAGTACGTATAATCGCTTTTGTTCAAGATGGAATTTACTTTTTCCATTTTTAATATAATGCGCGAATGCATGAATGACGGTTATCGCTTGCACCGACTGCTCTGCAGTTACAATCACATTACCTCCAGCTTTTGCTAAGGCTTCTTCAATTACAGTAATATTCTCTTCATAAAAACGAGATTTTCCCCGAAGAGCTTCGTACATTGGTTCATCTTCTAATGGGTGTCCAAATTTTTCTAAATGATACACCTGTCCATATGCCCAATCACGCCCAACAGATGGAATGCGCTCAAGCTGATCTTTTTGCCACCACGCTTCTTTTGATTGTCGTCTAGTATGATTTTGTGCCACCCAACGAATCGTGTCTCGAAACATATCACCGTCTATTGCGTTATCGTTTAGAAATGTTGAAAAACCGCTATCAAAATGAATGATTGAACGAGCATATTCACCAATAGTAATATACGGGTCTTCATCTTGCTCAATAACAACGTAATCATCTTTTGTGACAAACTCTTTTCTGTTATCTAAAAATACTTGCACTTCTCGTGGCGGAATTCCAAGCCGCATCATCACTTGTTTTCCAAATAAAGAATGTAAGAAGCCTTTTGTAACATCATCTTCTTTTGTTGCTTGCATAATAAGTGCAACTTGAAAATCCATTGGAGCGTCTTTTTTAAAGAAGAATGAAAAGTACATTGCATCCATAAAAAATAGTGCCAACCATGCAGTAAGTAGTAGTAAGAATAATCCTCTGATGTTATATGACAGAACTGTTAATAAACTATTCACCCCAATTTGAGAATCAATGGCACTCATCGCAAATGCAATCACTATAATAAATAGCGTAATAACTATTGCAATTAGTAGCCAGAAACGAATCTTTCTTCGCTGCGCATGTTTAATGAAAGATTCCATCAATACTGCTGGATATAAGTCTGAGGCTTTATTTTGTAGTTCTTTGTAATTCATATTAGGCAGATGGGATTGTAAACAGCGCTGAAACTCCAACAACTAGCATTGCAGATAAAACGAGTGGCATAATAAGCCACAAAAATAATGTAAATAACGCAACTATTGCGAGCGCAATTATTGCAATGCCACCAACAGCAATAACACTAATTCGCAACAAGAATCCAACACCTCGCATAATTGTTGTTGTAGCTAAGGCAGAAAAATAAGCTTCAACATTTAAACCTTTTCCTTTTGATGTTTCTTGTAATCGTTCAAATGGTAAAAATAATGTTTGGAACTGTAGTGGAATTGCAAAGAAATTCCAGAAAAACCAGGTGAATGTTTTCCAATGATGCAGTATTCCGCGCAACCCAAGGCTGTAATGCCATGCTATGTAGTGAGGTATTAGGAGTGTTGGGTTGTGCCGCATATGCACTAATTATAGCAAAGAAAACTATGCATTTATAAACTATTCAACCTCCCTGTAAAACACCCTATTCCCAAAACGTAAATCAATATAATCGATAGTTTTGTAATACCCTTCTGTTATTACATTATTTTCAAGTAATGTTTTTAAGTTTGCAAATAATTCATCTGAAGTAGCACCTGGTTCTAAATGAATTTTTAAACGATCTGTTGTTTCTATTGTGTATACCTCACCATTCTTTGTCCAAACCGATTCTGCCTGCAAATTTATATCCTCAATTTTTTTAGTAAAATCACGAATAGCAACAATGTGTTCTATTGGTAAATATGTACTTCCTAACATATCTGAAGATGTAGCCATCTCATTATTCACAAATAACAATTGTGTTTCAGATAAATCTGCAGAAGTTGTTGCAAATACAAACGACTCATCATTAAATAAAAAGCAGTCTGGTGATTCTGTGTATAAAACTTCTAACGGTACTGTTCGAGATATAGCAGATTTTGCACCAGCTAACACACGTGTTCCAGAAGCATAGCTTCCAATAACGAGCATGTCTTCGTCTTGTGCGTCTTTATGAATTGCAGTAGTACAAAAGGTTCCAAATGATTCATACTCCTCAATGGCAACTTCTACTTCCTGTAATCCATTTCGAGAAATCTCAACATCTGAGAATGAAGGATTTCCCTCTCGCACAACGTCTGCAATAGTTTCTTTTGGATACAATACTGTATTTGTTTTAGGAATGACAAACAAATAGTTTCCTTCTAATTCAGCTTCTACTTTTTCTTGTAGTACAGAGGCATTTGCATATGCTGTCTCAGAAACAATCACGGAAGTTATCTGCATTGATTCAATTCGCATTAAAAAAATAAAGCCAACAACACCAACAACACCCACAATTCCAAACAGTGTACATTTTAAATGAAATCGTTTTTGTGCTTCTAAGAATTTCTTCTTGGATTGATATCGCTTTCGCTTCATAAACATAGTAGAAAGCAGTATAGCAAACGAAAGGCTACTGCATCTTAATAACCTCAACTCCCCCCATATACGGACGTAGTACTTCTGGCACAACTATAGATCCATCTTCTTGTTGATTATTTTCAATAATTGGAACAAGAATTCTTGGTGAAGCAATCGCAGTATTATTTAATGAATATGCAAAATATTTCTTTCCATCTTCTCCTACATATTTAATATTAAGTCTTCGTGCTTGGAAATCATGAAAGTACGATGCTGAGTGTGTTTCTCGGTATGTATCTTGAGATGGAACCCATGCTTCAATATCGTACTTCTTAACCTGCCCTAATCCTAAATCTCCTCCACAAATATTTACCACGTGATAGGGGATATTTAATGCCTGCATTACATCTTCAGCATTTTGTGTAATTTCTTCATGAAGTGCCACTGTGGCTTCATGGCTTGCTTCTGCAATTACAATTTGCTCAAGCTTATAAAACTCATGCACACGAATTAGTCCTTTTGTATCTCTACCATGACTTCCCGCCTCTCGTCGAAAACATGGTGACTGCGCAATAATTTTAATTGGAAGCTGTTTTGCATCTAGCACTTCATCACTGAAATAACTCATTGTTGCCACCTCTCCTGTTCCAGCTAAATAGTCGCCATCTTGTGTTTTGTATAAATCATCTTCACCTTGTGGCAAATACCCTGTTCCAAATAATGTTGATTCATTTACAAGTGAAGGAACTGTCATTGGTGCGTAACCTTTTTTCAAAAGTGAGTCCATGGTGAATTGTCGAACTGCCATATCAAGTAGCGCCCCATAGTTTTTCAAAATATACCCACGGAATCCTGCGATTTTTGTTCCACGCTCAAAATCAACAAGTTTATTTATTTTACAAAGCTCAACGTGATCTTTTGGAGTGAAGGTAAATTGCGGCTTTTCTCCCCATGTTCGAATTTCTACATTCTCTGTATCATCTTTTCCTTCAGGAACAGAAATGTGCGGAACGTTTGGAACTCGAAGCATTAACTGCTTCCATGCTTCTTGTACAACCTTAAGCTGTTCTTCCTCTTTTTGTAGCACTTCTTTCAACGCAGACATTTGTTGTAATAGTTGAGCTTTCTCCTCTCCCTCTACTTGAGGAATTCTTTTCCCAACTTCATTCTGTTCTGCGCGTTTTGCCTCTACGGTTTGCAGTAGTGCTTTTCGCTCTTCGTCTTTTGCGAGCAATTCATGCACATCAAAAGGGATTCGCTTCTTAACTGAACCGGCCTGGACTATATCTTTATTCTCTCTAATGAAGTTTATATCGAGCATACTTTAGTGTTTCTTTATTCCGTCATCATATCAGACTACTACACTAGGTAAAGTGAAAAATCCCATTACACCACTTTCAAAAGAATATTGGCCGAAGCAACTATTTGAAATACCTAAACCACCTACTCAACTTTTTATACAAGGCACATTGCCAAAACGAGATGGGGTGAAATGGCTCACCGTGGTTGGTGCACGAAATAATTCTAAATATGGAGCATTGGTTTGCAAAAAATTAATTACATCAATAAAACACATGTCTGTAGTAATTATTTCAGGGCTTGCACGAGGAATAGACACAATTGCGCTTGAAACCGCTTTAGAACACAACATTCCAACTATTGTAGTTCCAGGCTCTGGACTAGACGACTCTGTGTTATATCCCAAAAATAATATACAACTTGCAGAAAAGATTACTGCTGCAAACAATGGATGTTTACTTTCAGAATACGACCCACTACAGAAAGCAGAGTTATGGACGTTTCCAAAACGAAACAGAATCATGGCAGGACTTTCAGATGCAGTGTTAATAGTAGAAGCAAAAGAGAAATCTGGAACACTTATCACTGCTCGCCTTGCTACAGATTACAACAGAGATGTGTTAACAATCCCTGGAGATATATTTTCTGAAAACACAAAAGGTTCGCATCAACTTTTACGATTAGGAGCAACACCAATTACTTGCGCAGGAGATTTACATGAAGCATTAGGATTTAACACTGAACATATTTCAGAAAAAGAAAAACAAGAAGTCGAGCAAAAACAGTTGGCATTACTTTCAAATTTTGAAAAAGAATTGTATCGAGCGCTATTTGAACAAAAAACTCGTGATGAACTTTTTGAAGCATTTCCAAACCATATGCACGTACTGCCAGCAACAATCAGTATGTTGCTTTTGAAAGGTGTCATAGAAGAAACAGGATTGTATTTACAAAGAGCATAATTTGCACACTTCCCTAATCTATAGTATTACTTGCTACCATAAATACACATTATTATGTCATCACTCGTTATTGTAGAGTCACCTTCAAAAGCAAAGACAGTAGAAAAATACCTATCTGAAATTGGTAATTACAAAGTTATTGCCTCAGTTGGACATATACGCGACTTACCTAAAAGTGAAAAAACTGCCATTGATATTAGTAATGGATTTAAGCCCAACTACGAAGTTGTTGCTGGAAAACAAAAAGTGATTCAAGACATGAAACGTCTTGCAGCTACTGCAGATGAGGTATTACTCGCGACTGACCTCGACCGTGAAGGAGAAGCTATTGCTTGGCACATTGCTGAAGCATTAAAGCTTTCAAAACCTAAACGAATTGTATTTAATGAAATTACAAAAGAAGCAATCCAACGAGCAATAACAGAACCACGAACAATTGATGACAACATGAAACAGGCACAAGAAGCTCGACGTGTTTTAGACAGATTATTTGGATATGGACTCTCTGGTTTGGTTTGGAAAAAAGTAAGATACGGACTTTCAGCTGGTCGTGTACAATCTCCTGCCCTAAGAATTATCATGGAGCGTGAACGTGAAATTCGTGCATTTATCCCTGAAACATTTTGGACACTTACCGCAAATGTAAAGAAAGAAAAAATAACGTTTTCTGTGGTCTGCAAAGAAGAACCGCGAGATAAAAAACTTGTAGACACTATTATTGCTACAGCAGAAAAAGAAGATTGGCTTGTAGTAGACGTAAAAGAAACAAAAGCAAAACGTGCACCAAAGGCACCATTTATGACTTCAACACTACAACAAGCTGCATCGACCCGGTTAGGATATTCCCCTGCTCGAACAATGCAAATTGCACAAAAACTTTATGAAGCTGGACACATTACATACATGCGAACAGATTCAACAACGTTAGCAGCACAAGCACATGGACAAATTAAAAAAGTAGTAGCAAAAGAATACGGGGCCGACCACTATGAATACCGAGCATGGCAAGGTAAAAAATCTAAAAGTGCGCAAGAAGCTCATGAAGCAATTCGTCCAAGTGCTATTGGGACAATGAGTGCAGGCTCAACAACCGACCAAAAAGAACTGTATGCACTTATTTGGTCACGAACAGTAGCTAGCCAAATGGTTGATGCGCAAACATTACGAACGAAAGTAATTACCAATGTTTCATCAAATTCTATTCCTGATTTTTCTGTTAATGGACAGCGAATTATTGGTGAAGGATGGCTTAAAGCAGACCCCAAAGCACGAGGAGAAGATACTGAAGTTCCTAAAGTTGCAAAGGGTGACTCTCTCCAGTTTATTACTATTACAAATGAAGAAAAACAAACACAACCGCCATCTCGCTACAGTGAAGCGGGTCTTGTTAAAGAGTTAGACAAACGAGAAATTGGACGACCTTCTACATACGCATCAATTATTAAAACATTGAACGATAGAGGGTATGTAGAAAAAGAAGGACGTACACTTATTCCAACAGACACCGGAGATGTTGTTTCAAGCTTCATTGAAGAGCACTTCACTAATTATATTTCTGACGATTTTACCGCAGAAATGGAAAGCGACTTAGACGGAATAGCTACAGGAGAAAAAGAATATGTGAAAACACTTTCAGATTTCTATACCCCATTCACGAAAGATATTGAAGAAAAGGAAGATATCCCAAAACTTACAACACTCGGTGATGCAGACCCTAAATTCAAATGTCCTAAATGTAAGAGTGCATTAGATATTAAGCTTGGACGAGCAGGTAAATTCTTATCATGTAAACAATACCCAGATTGTGATGGTGCACTAACACTTGAAGGAAAAGAAATTGGAAATGAAAAACCTCTAGGCATGCACCCAGAATCTAATTTACCAATTTTTGTATTGGAAGGACGGTTTGGACCATATGTACAACTTGGAGAATTAGAAAAGAAAGTAAAGCTTCCAACAGTAAAAAAGATTTCTAAAGATGAGCTTGCAAAAATGACACCTGAGCAAAAAGAAGAACTTAAAAAAGCAAAGTTACTCGTGAAAGAAGCGCGTGCAAAAGAAAGAGAAAGAAAAGCAAATGCAATAAAACCGAAACGTGCATCTATTCCTAAAGATATCAATCCTGAAGCAATCACCCTAGAAGAAGCTGTGCATTTACTTATTCTCCCAAGAGACCTTGGGATCCATCCAGATTTACAAGAACCAGTGATTGCCAATGTTGGTCGTTTCGGCCCATATGTTGGGTGCGACGGCGATTTCCGATCACTAAAAGATACAACTCCATACGACGTTACATTAGAAGAAGCAGTAACACTCCTAAACGAACCTAAGGCTCCACCACGCGGTGCAGAAATATCTAAAGAGCTTGGAAAACACCCAAAAACTAAAAAGCCGACAACCCTTTATAAGAGTAAATCTGGATACTTTTTGAAAAAGGGGTTACGACGAATTTATTTACCAGACTCACTTAACGTAGATAAATTCACGCTAGAAGAAGCTATTGAAATAGTAAAGTCTGCGTAACAATTACGACAGAAAAAGAAAAGCGCTCTCAAAGGCACAGGAGATTGGCCTCTGAGAGCTAGCTACGTGAAGACCATGTAACCTTTTTACTTCGAATGAAGTATGTGATGCTGGCTGGAATTCTTTGTGTCTGGTCGACTTATGGGTGAAGTGTAGCTTATACCAGCATACGGACGTCCAATGTTTGTATGTAGCGTATATACCAAACATTATTTACCATCACAATAATACTCACGAAATATGGCGTAAGCACAGTAAATGAACTGGAGGTCAACCTTAACGTACTACGCTTTGCAAAATAGTCAACAATTAAATAGAGAAATTATTAAGTGAATATGTTGGCTTTTCCGGGTCTTGATTTTGATTCAAATCTTCAGGCTTTGAATCTGACACAACTTCAGAATCCCCACCTTCTTGTTCCTTAATTTTAGTTTCTTCATTCTTTTCATAAACGTTTGTGCTGTCTGCAATAATTTCTGGAGTTGTTTCCGAATAATTTGGCACAGTAATTTTCTCTTCATTACTATTTATATTTGTAACCATCGGTAAAGGTTTTTTTGCAATCAATGCAAGCTCATGTGCAACCTGTGCATCTTGCGTAAAAAAATCTCTTTGTGATTTATTTTCGCTAGCAGGAATAACAACTTCATGTGAAGACGCTTCGGGGTTAACTTTCTCATTGGCATCAGTGAATGCAATTGGTGCTGCTTGTTCTAACATTGTTCGCTGGATTGCATCTTGAGCCTCTATTTCATTAGCCACAACATTATTTCGCTCATCTTCTTTAACCTTGTTTAATACTTTTAAGATATTCTTTAAATCATTTTCATTGAAATAATCAATCTGAATACGCCCTCCAACTTCTTTAGGTTCAATGTGAACTCTAGTACCTAAGTGCTCACTTGCCTCTTGTTCCATCTCGACAATATCTGGATCAAACATTCGTTCCTTCTTCCGAACCTTATCGAATGCAACTTTACGAGCAATTTTTTCTGCATCCCGCACAGTCATCTTCTTTAACATAATCTCCTTAAATAAAACCATTTGTTCTTCAGGACGATCTGAAAGCATCAACAAAGGTCGAGTGTGACCTTCTGAAATCTTCTTCTGTCCAAGTGCAGTGAGCATCTCTTCAGAGAGTGCTAATAAACGCATAGTGTTTGAAACATACTCCCTACTCTTTCCAACTTTCTTAGCAATTTCAATATGTTTTAAACCAAACTCTTCAGCAAGCTGTTGAAACGATCGTGCACGATCAACAGGATTTAAATCTTCACGCTGTAAGTTTTCAATAATTGCTAGCTCTAGTTTTACTCGAGAGTCATCTTCTTTGGTTCGAATGAGTGCAGGAACTTCACGTAATCCTGCAATTTTTGATGCACGAAGTCTACGTTCACCTGCTATAAGTTCATACCTAACTCCTATACCTCCATCTTCTTTTTCAACTTCTTTCCTAATAACAGTTAATGGTTGTAAAATCCCATACATTCGAATAGAACCTGCTAAATCATTTAATTTTTCTTCATCAAACTCTTTCCGAGGTTGATACGGGTTTGGTTCAATTTTATCAACTTCGATAAAAAATACTGCGTTGTCTTGGAATTCAGCCATTGGTAATAATTGTTACTGCGTGAAATAAAATAAATATAAAAGCATTGTATCATAACGTCATTTTACTCATTATGTACTTCTGTGTATTTTCTGTTTGTAACTCAAAAAAGGGATGCAAAATGAATGATTTTAGTTTACACTCTTACAACAACAGGCCGGAGTGGCGGAATCGGTAGACGCGCACGACTCAAAATCGTGTCTCTTCGGGGGTGAGGGTTCAAGTCCCTCCTCCGGCACATGAAAAAATTATTAGTCATCCTCGGGCCAACTGCGTCTGGGAAAAGTGATCTAGCGGTAGATTTGGCAAAGCAGTTTAATGGAGAAGTTATTTCTGCGGATTCACGACAAGTCTATACACACTTAGATATCGCAACAGGAAAAATTACCAAAGAAGAAATGTGTGGTATTCCTCACCATCTTTTAGATGTTATTCATCCAAACGATAAAGAAGTATTTTCTGTAGCTAATTTCAAAGAACAAGCAGATGAAGCGATTCACTCTATTCATAAAAAAAATAAACTTCCAATACTTGCAGGTGGTACTGCTTTTTATATTGATGCAGTAGTAGACAATGCAATACTTTCTGGAGTTCCTGCGAACGAAACACTACGGAAAGAATTAGAACAACACACAACAACTGAACTTATAGCAAAACTAGAATTGTTAGATTCTGAGCGACTACAAGAAATTGATACTAACAACAGAGTTCGAATAATTCGATCTATTGAAATAGCAGTAGCATTAGGAAAAGTTCCAAAAGTAGAAAAAAATCCGCAGTACGATTCACTTAAAATTGGAATGAAAATATCCGACGAACAACTAAAAGCAAATATACTTAATAGAACTAAAAGTAGAATTGCAAATGGAATGATTACAGAGGCTGAAAATGTACACACAGAACATGGTGTGAGCTATGAACGAATGGAGCAACTAGGATTAGAATATAAATTTCTTTCACACTACCTACAAAAGAAAATAACAAAACAAGAATTAGAAGAAAAAATAATTACCGGCGACTGGCAATACGCAAAACGTCAGATGACGTGGTGGAAAAAAGATAAAGATATAGTTTGGGTGGATATAGATGATTTAGAGAATGCGGAGAAAGTTATTACAGATTGGATATAAAACAACTCAGCATGAATGTTATATAGCACTTATTTTGGCGGGCGATGAGTGAATCGAACACTCGATAGTGGTTTTGGAGACCACTGTTATACCACTTAACTAATCGCCCAGTTGCACTACTGTATCAAAAGTTTACGCAATAAAAAAGCCCGCAGAAGCGGGATTTCTTATTTCTTCATTTCTTTCCACACAGCAGGCTTTTGTAGCTTTTTGCTGTATTTCTTGAGTTCAAGCTTTTCGCTTTCACCTTTTTTATTTCGAGTAGTATAGCGAATCTCGCCTGTATCTACACATTTGATTTTTACTAATTTATCTTGTGACATAGTTGGTAGAGAGTACCATAAAGCACTTTTTTGAGCAATATCTTTTCCTTTATTCGAACAGTGAAGCAAATTCTGCATACTGCCCAACTAGTTCTGCTTTAGGGATAAACTGAAGCGAAGCTCCATTCATACAGTAACGTAATCCACCTCTATCTTTCGGACCATCATTAAACACATGACCTAAGTGAGAATCTGCAATAGTGGAACGAACTTCCGTTCGAACTGAGAACAGTTTCTTGTCTTCGTGTAATGTTACATATAATTCACTAATTGGCTTCACAAAACTTGGCCAACCAGTTCCAGAGTCGAATTTATCAACTGATGAAAACAACGGTTCTCCTGAAACAATATCAACGTAAATTCCCTCTTCTTTATTTGCATCCAACTCACTTGTTCCGGCGCGCTCAGTACCATCTTTTTGTGTTACACGGTACTGCAAGTCGGTTAACTGTGCGCGAAGAACGTCATCTGAAGGTTTTTTAAAACATGAGTATGATTCACACACCAACTCTTTTCCCATAATTTCAGTTTCAGCCTCACTGTTCACAGCTACTTTGTTTTCGTTTTTATCTTCTGACATAGTTTTTTCTATAGTATTATTTTCAATAATTTCTTTTTTTACAGACTCTTCTTGATACACTTCTTTATTAACAGAAGATTTTTTAAACGTTGTATTGTCCCATTCAAAGTACATTTTCATCCATAGAGACAAACTTAATAGTAGTATAAACAATAGTATGTACTGACTAATTTTTTGTAGTTTCATAATAGATATGTAAAGTTAAGTTAACATTATAACATACAGGTACGTAATGATGTTTTATGTAATAAATGTTGACAATTGTAAATATACTTGTTATAGTTGCCCCACTATGTCTAGCGAAAATAAAGAAACAAAAGAAAAAAGCTTACTTGGAAAGATTCTTTTCATTGTAGGAGTTGTTGTGATATTAATCATTCTTGCCTTTTTAGTAGTAACATTCGTGCCAAGAATTTTTAGTGGATTAGCAAATGTCGGATCATCACTTGGTTCACTTATTGGTAATAATACTATTGTTATTACTGCAGATAAGACAAACTTACAAAATAACGACAAGTTTACACTTGTTTGGGATGATGATGCTGCGCAAATTGGTTCATATAATATTACATACGAATGTGTAGATAATGTATATTTTGACATTATCACAGATTCAGATGTACGACGTCTTATTTGTGAAAATACATTCACACTAGGAGATGTTGATAATGCTACTTTGCGAATTCATTTCGATGAAGAAAATGCATACGCAGACGTTCCAATTTATATTTCATATTCTGATGGAGATGGAAAAAATAAAAATGGTGAAATTTTCGTAACAGTTCAAAATGGAACTCCAACCGGATTTGGTACCATTGGCACATCTACAGAAACTGAAAACCCTAGTGATGCAGAAGAAGGTGATAATTCTAATGCAGAAATTACAACAACAGAAGTAACTACAAATCAAAACGCACAAACTGTAACATCAAGGGCACCACAAGCTCCTACACCTACACAACAACGTGTTGTGTATCAAACAGTGCGACAAGTCTCACCTGCAGATCTAGCAATTTCAAATATTGTAGTTCTGGGAAACAACCAAGTACAATTCACCGTTTCAAATATTGGTGGACAAAGCACAGGAAACTGGTTATTCAACTATAGTGCACCTACAAATAATGCTCAAGTAGCAACGTCTCCATTGCAAATTTCGCTAGCACCAGGACAAGCAATTCGATATACATTAAATTACTTTGTACGGGATGGCGGAGCTCAAACAGTTTCAATTGCACTCGACCCATCAAACCAAATTGGTGAATCAAACGAAAATAACAACCTTGGTGTTGTAACATTTTCTAATGGCGTTCCAATTGGAAATAATAGTGGAAATAATGGAGGAGGAACTACAAACCCACCAGTTACAGGAAACGATGATGCTGATTTTGTAATTGAAGATTTAGAAGTTGGACGTCTTTCAGGAAACCGTTTTATTGAAGACGACACTGCAGATGAAGGTGATGATATTGCAATTCGTTTTGTCGTAAAAAATACTGGAGACAGAACAACAAATAACTGGAGATTTGAAATTGAAGACCTTCCGTTTGATGACAATGATGACGAAGAATTTCGATCTGACCGATACAATGGACTTCGTCCTGGAGAATATACAGAGGTAATTGCTTCATTCGATAATATTGATAATGATGGAAACTTCGATATCAGAGTTCGAGTCGATACAGAAGATGACACAGACGAAGAAAGTGAATCTAATAATACTGATAGTGTAGAATTACGTGTTCGTAACTAAGTAAACTACTGTTTATAAGAAAGAAAAAAGCTCACAATTCTGTGAGCTTTTTTCTTTCTTCAATGAAGTGACTATAAATCGATTTCTGCCATTTTTGCATTTGATGTAATAAATGCTTTTCGGGCAGGAACATCAGTTCCCATCAACATATCAAACACTCTATCTGCTTCTTCAGCATCATCGATGGTCACTAGTCGAAGTATTCGATTAGATTTATCCATTGTTGTCTCCTTCAATTCATCTGCATTCATTTCTCCTAATCCCTTATATCGTTGTACACGCATCTTAGGGCTCTGCTTTGTTACTGCATCTTCATCATTATCATCACCCTCTTCATCACGCTCATCTCCAGAATCAACCTCTTCATCTTCTCCAAGCATCGCAATTTTTTCTTCTTCAGTATATAGATATGTAACCTTTTTCCCTTCCTGGATTTTATATAATGGAGATTGAGCTACATATAAAAATCCTCCTTCAACTACTGGTCGGAAATACCGATAAAATAACGTAAGTAATAATGTTGCAATATGAGCTCCATCAACATCGGCATCGGCGGCAATAATAATTTTGTGATATCGAAGTCTTTCAATATCAAACGTATCTCCAATTCCAGTTCCTAATGCAATAACAATATTTTTAATTTGCTCTGAAGTAATAATTCTATCTATTCGAGCACGCTCAACATTGAGCGGTTTTCCTCGAAGTGGAAGTACTGCTTGTGTTCGTCTATCTCGCCCAACCTTTGCTGTACCACCAGCAGAATCTCCCTCTACAATAAACAATTCAGACTCCTCTGCAGATTTTGTTTGGCAATCAGCTAGCTTTCCTGGCAGTGTCATTCCTTCAAGTGCACCCTTTCGTAAAATAGAATCTTTTGCGGCTTTTGCAGCTTTTCGTGCGCGCACAGCGATTACAACTTTATTAATAATAGATTTTGCGTCATCTGGATTTTCTTCTAGAAATTCCGAGAATGCTTCTCCGAACACAGATTCAACTGCTCCACGAGCTTCAACAGAGCCTAACTTGGCCTTTGTTTGTCCTTCAAACTGAATCTCAGGCATTTTAACAGCGATAACTGCTGTGATACCCTCCAACACATCATCACCTGTAAAACTGTCGCCATCTTTCACTAACTTATTTTTCTTGGCATACGTATTAAGTGTTCGAGTTAATGCAGTTTTAAAACCAGTTAAATGTGTTCCTCCTTCAGGGTTGTGAATAGTATTAGCAAATGCTGAAATTCTAGGTGAAATATCATCAACATATTGAAGTGCAACTT
>Ga0136601_1000438_pt1 | contig 18018 bp, 18 predicted proteins | sample AntRauMFilla2699_FD_181020 | JGI IMG/M metagenome (GOLD analysis project Ga0136601, IMG submission 181020) | Saline lake microbial communities from Rauer Islands, Antarctica - Metagenome Filla 2 #699 | ecosystem: Environmental > Aquatic > Non-marine Saline and Alkaline > Saline | place... | reverse complement strand
TCCACCTCCCAGTTAGAACCACCAATCTCAACAGAACAGTTTGGGTCTCCTGGTCCACAGTTGGGATCAAGGGTTTCACCTGCTTCATACTTGCTTGCAGGGGGTGCTGAATAGAGAACAGTTGCTCCAAGTATGAAGAGAGCAACAGGAAGTGTGAAGTGTGCAGTTTTTTTAAAGGAACGAATGATGTGGTTGTAGCGGGTACCTATTTTTCTCATTACGGGATTGTGGTGAATAAGGGAGTTTCACCCTAAAGTGTATCATAGATGTTTAGTACTCTTTGTGGCTGATTGTCCAGAGACTCATATTTTTTAGATGAAGAATTGTGTAAACAACACTTCTATAGTTCATCTTCTTCTGCTTGGGCGACTTCTTCTGCCTCTGATTCAGAGCCACCTACAGTTTCGGTTGGGGGGGTATCTTCAGTATCTAAAGTCTCTTCAGTTTGATTTTCTTCTGAAATCGCTTCAGAATCAGCGTCTTTAATTGGCTCTTCTCCAGAGTTTCCGCTTTCTTCTTCAGCTTTTTCTATAGGGCCATCGTCAGTGTCTGTGTTTGTATTTGGCCTTACTCCTGAATTATTAAGAAGTTCAATGAGCTCACTTTCGGTAACACACGTTTCTCCAATGCAAAGCTTTTCTGTTTGAATTTCATGCCCAATGAGCTTTTTGAGTGATAAAATACCACTATTCACAGTCAGACCAATTCTTTGCAACGCTTGAACAAAAGGATTCCGCTCAGCACTTTCCATCCCCAAGGCAGAGTCATCAGGAGATACCCCGCCAACCAAGAGAAAGCTCTCAATCCCATCTACTTTCTCGGTCAACGACTTAAGTCCCGCAAGAGTAAAAGTTGAAAGTTTGTAGAGATCAACACCCCTGCCATCACGAGAAAGGATTTCTCTAGGAGAACGTTCTGCAATGAGACCGAGCCGAAGGGGTTCACCTTCCTCATCGGTAAGGTAGCGATAGTTTGCAATGTCGAGCGTACGAATATCGTTCAAAATGTTTCGTTCTCGTTCGATAGAAAGGAAGGTTATGTTGTCCTTTGCCTCTTCAGTTGAGCTGTTGATGAAACCGGTGCCGTGCATGTCACCTGCGGTGAAGACGTCTCCAGAGCCGTTTATGCGGAATCTTTCGGTACCATCGACAGCAACGCCCACAAGAGTGTTTGATACTGATCCAAGTGAACCAGTGTTTTTATACGCACGAACAACAGTCTCGTGATCACCAATAAGTGCGTCGACATCTCCGTCTCCATCAAGGTCCCCCAATTCCGGATAAGCCCACAGTCCCACATCCGGTAAGTTCCAAGCACTTTTTGCACTCCATGATGGTACGGCAACAGAACCAATGTTTTCATAAGCGTAACCAAGACCATTACCATTACCAGCACCAATCAACAGATCGAAATCGCCATCTCCATCAAGGTCACCCGTAGTTGGAGAAGCATAAAAGTTAACAGACGGAGGATCCCAGCCAGCGTTACGAACCCATGTAGGTGAAGATGTTCCACCGGTATTTTCGTATCCATAGGTTGTACCCGTGGTGGTCTGTGCACCTAATAATAAATCAAAGTCTCCATCATTATCGAGATCAACAAGTTCAGGATTAGTCCTCGAGCCAATATCAGCAATGTCCCACGTAGCCTCCCGTGTCCATTGTGGCAGTGAACTTGTACCAGTATTTCGATAACCGAGCGTTGTACCAACCTCTGTTCCAATCATCAAATCAAGGTCTCCATCTCCATCCAAATCCGCCAATGCTGGCACAGACCGCGAACCGACACCCGCGATGCCAGTTTCCCAAACAGTGTTTCGAGTCCACACAGGGGCTGTAACAGAGCCTGTGTTTTGATACATAAGCGTAGCACCACTATCAATTCCAACCGCAACGTCAAAATCTCCATCTCCATCAAGGTCTCCGAAGTTTGGGTTTCCATATGTAGATGAAGTTAGGTTCCATCCGGCCTCTGCTGTCCACTCCACTAATCCCGACGCACCAAGCTGGGTAGGATTAATATATATCGTTCCTTCACTCACTCCGCTACCAAGCGGATTATATGAAAATACTTGCTGATCAACACCTATTGAAGTAAATTCAAGCCCACTCGCTGTTTTTCTAAGAAAAGTATTCGTGGTTGCATTTTGATAATTAGCTAAATCATTTGGATCAAGTGGTCCTGTAACTCCCTTCTGAAGATCCTCACCTGCGATTATGAGTGTCCACGGTGACCAGTAACCTGAAATGGTTGATGAGGGATAGGTGTCTACACCAGTTGACGAATAATAGGCAGTTCCGTTTAAAGTTGTGAACCCTTCGTATGAAGTTGCAGTAGTACTTACAGCTATTGTATACGGAGAGCCGGCAAACGCTATTCTATACGTAACTCCAGCCTCAAGTACTATTGGTGTCGCAAATTCAGCACGATACTCACCGCTTGAATAGGTTACATAGCCTGTTTCACCAATAAATTCTGGACCTGACTGCTTCCACACTCTCGCTTTAATCGAATAACCAGTTCCTGTTGTTGTTTTATGAGCCACTCCGTAAAGAGTTGTATTCTCAGCGGGGGTAAAGGAGTATCCCGTAACTTCGATACCGCCACCCGTTGTTGTGTTAGTAGCTGCTGGAGTAGGGTCAAGATCTTCAGCAGGCCCTGAGACGAATGAGAGGCTCGGCTTGTTCAATAAACTAAAGGCGTTAGTGTCAGATGCATAGAGTTCTGCAAGGGCTGCTTCTACTGTGGTAGCAGTAAAGTAGCTACCGGTATCAATAATTGAAAGATTGGTTGCATCAAACGTTGAGAGGTCTGAGACGTAGTTCGCATCATTGGTCCACTGTGAAACATTTGAGGAGGCGAAATTGCTCGAGGAGAGGCTAGCAACTGAAAGCGTGTCATCTGTTAAGAAAAGACCGGAACCAGTAGCAAGGTTAGTGTGTGACGAGATGTCTACTTCACCAGCCGTTAGCGCCTGTCCAGACAAAGAAAGATAGTTTGCACCACTAAGGGTAACGGGGTTGTGTCGCGCTCCTGTGTTTGCAAGTACGTCAACGTGATTTGAAACTCGAGCTTCTGTGTAGTAAAGATTTGTAGCACCTTCGTCAAGATCGTCAGAGTCTTGCGCGCTGAGATCTGCTCCTGTGGTTACTGAACAGTTTGGGTCTCCTGGTCCACAGTTGGGATCAAGGGTTTCACCTGCTTCATACTTGCTTGCAGGGGGTGCTGAATAGAGAACAGTTGCTCCGAGTATGAAGAGAGCAACAGGAAGTGTGATGTGTGCAGTTTTTTTAAAGGAACGAATGATGTGGTTGTAGCGGGTACCTATTTTTCTCATTACGGGATTGTGGTGAATAAGGGAGTTTCACCCTAAAGTGTATCATAGATGTTTAGTACTCTTTGTGGCTGATTGTCCAGAGAAAAACCTCACGTGATGTGAAGCTTTTCTACTAGTATGTATTTGTACTTTTTTATGAGCGAGATTCAATGATTTCCTGAGCAACGTTGTGAGGAACCACTGCATAATGATCAAACTCCATCGTGCTCTGTCCACGACCAGAGGTCATAGAACGAAGTGCGGTTGTATATCCGAACATTTCAGAAAGGGGAACTTTTGCATTAATTGCTTTCACCATTCCCTTGTCTTCTGTTGATTCAATAATACCTCGCTTACTGGAAAGATTCCCCGAAACATCTCCCATAAATTCTTCCGGAACCGTGACTTCAACTTTCATTATGGGCTCGAGAAGAACGGCTTTTGCACGAGGAGCACCTTCTTGAAATGCTTTTGAAGCCGCAATTTTGAAAGCGATTTCAGAAGAGTCAACATCGTGGTACGACCCATCAAAAAGTTCAACTGAGATATTCACCATCTTAAAGCCAGCTACGATACCACGTTGCATCGCTTCCTTAACTCCCTTTTCAACTGCCGGAATATACTCCTGAGGAATAACACCACCCTTGATAGAGTTAATAAATTCAAAATCTTCCTCTCGCTTAACATTCTTTGGCAATTTTTCAAGCTCTTCTTCCGTCAGTGGCTCAAGAGGCTTTATTCTAATTTTTACGTGACCGTACTGACCTCGACCACCAGACTGTTTAACATACTTATGTTCTATTTCAGCAAGCTCTTGAATAGTTTCACGATACGCAACCTGTGGCTTGCCCACATTTGCACCCACATTAAACTCTCGACGCATACGGTCAACGAGAATATCAAGGTGTAACTCGCCCATACCAGCAATAACGGTCTCAAAAGTTTCTTCATCAGTAGAAACTCGGAATGTTGGGTCTTCGTCTGAAAGCCTTTTGAGCGCTACTCCCATCTTTTCTTGGTCGGCCTTTGTCTTTGGCTCAATTTTTAAAGAAACAACTGGTTCAGGAAACACGATTCGTTCGAGAACAACAGGGGCGTCTTCTGCGCAGAGTGTATCTGATGTGCGCGTATTTTTTAGTCCAACGGCAGCTGCGATTTCACCAGCGAAGACCTTTTTCACTTCTTCTCGGTCGTTAGCATGCATACGAAGGATTCGCCCAACACGTTCTTTTTCTCCTGTTGTAGTGTTCAAAATATAAGAACCGGCTTCAAGCGTACCAGAATATACGCGGAAGTAAGTCAGTTGACCCACAAAAGGGTCGGTTGCAACTTTGAATGCAAGGGCCGCAAAAGGAGCATCGTCTGATGGTTTGCGTTCTACCTCTTCCTCGGATCGCGGGTCTATTCCTTTAATTGGTGGAACATCGATAGGACTTGGTAGATAATCGACAACGGCATCGAGAATAAGCTGTACTCCCTTGTTCTTTAGTGCACTTCCTGTATAGACGGGAACAATTTGGTTTGCTATGACCCCTTTACGTAGCTCGGCCTTAAGATCAGCAAGAGGAATTTCTTCTCCAGCAAGATACTTTTCCATGAGTTCTTCATTATTTTCAACAATTTTTTCAATAAAGACACCGTGAAACTTTTCTGCTTCAGCCTTTAGTTCTTCTGGAATCTCTTTTTGTACCACCTGAATTCCCATCTCTTCTTCAAAGTAGTAGGCTTTCATCTCGAGAAGGTCAACAACTCCTTCAAGTTTGTCTTCATTTCCAATTGGGAGCTGCGCCCGAACAGCATTTGGGGTTAAACGCTTGACGATAGAAAGAAAAGAACGGTCAAATGACGCTCCTGTTCGGTCAATCTTGTTGATAAAACAAATTCGAGGCACTTTATATTTATCGGCTTGTCGCCACACAGTCTCACTCTGTGGCTCTACACCAGCAACACCATCAAACACAACCACTCCTCCGTCGAGCACCTTTAATGAGCGTTCTACTTCAACGGTAAAATCTACGTGTCCGGGTGTATCAATAATATTAAAACGATGTTTTGCTTCAAGGTCAGTATCCTTGTTCTTGTACGTCGGAACCCAGAAACACGTCGTTGCTGCTGAGGTAATCGTAATTCCACGCTCCTGCTCTTGCTCCATCCAGTCCATTATCGCAGCACCATCATGCACTTCCCCAATTTTATGAGACACTCCGGTATAAAAAAGGACACGCTCGGTTGTCGTTGTTTTACCGGCGTCAATGTGGGCTATAATCCCGAAGTTACGAACTTTTTCTAACGGATAATCTCGATTCATAATTAAAAATTAAATACAATAATGATTGTAATCCAGAAACCCTTAAAAGCAAGTGGATTTCAAGTAACGGAAGACAGCGATACGCGCTGATTACAAACGTCTAGCTTCTTTTCTTTCTACCACGCAAAGTGGGCAAACGCCTTATTTGCATCGGCCATCTTGTGTGTGTTTTCACGCTTAGTGAAAGCAGCACCTTCTTCTTTGCTTGCAGCAATAATTTCATCAGCGAGTCTAAGGTGCACTGCGCGTCCTTTTCCTGAGCGAGCAGCATCAGTAATCCACCGCATTGCTAGCTGATCGCGCCTTTCGGGACGAACTTCTCGTGGTACTTGATAGTTAGCACCGCCAACACGTCGTGAACGAACTTCCATTGTTGGGCCAACATTATGAAGGGCCGTCTCAAAAATTTCAATAGGGTCTTTCTTTGTACGCTCTTTAATTTCTGCAAGTGCTTGGTGCACAACGCGCTGCGCAATGGTTTTTTTACCATCTTGCATGATGTAGTTAGTAAACTTTGCAAGTCGAACAGAGTCATACACTGAATCTGCTTTTGGCTTTGGTTGTTTTTTGACTGGTCTTCTCATACTCTATTAAGGTTTTTTAGTACCGTATCTACTTCGCCCTTTCTTTCGCTTGTCGACACCTGATGAATCAAGGACACCGCGCACAACGGTGTAACTCGCGCCGATATCTTTTGGTCCTCCTCCGCGGACCATAACAACGGAGTGCTCTTGCAAGGCGTGCCCCATTCCAGGAATGTAGGCAGTGATTTCCATTCCATTTGAAAGTCTGACACGTGCAATTTTTCGAACGGCTGAGTTAGGTTTTCGAGGGGTTGTAGTTGTTACCTTCGTACATACACCGCGCTTAAAAGGAGCGTGATAGTGTGAAGGACGATTCTTTAGCGTATTGAAACCACGATCAAGCGCGACTGTTTTAGTTTTTCGCGTTTTATCTTTACGTCCTTTTCGAGTTAATTGATTAAGTGTTGCCATTTATTATTCTTACATTAAAAATAGCTCAACCGAGCTTTAACACATCTGAGGGTACTATACGGAGAAGAAGATTGCAAGTACTCCGAATTTTTTCTAGGAATGGTCTCGATCAAGAATAATCTACAGACTTATCCCTAAGAATATTTCCGCGACCCCAAAAACAAGTGGGGCGATAAAGTTAGACAGCGGAGTTGCGATAAAGAGAATGACGAGGAAAAACCCCATGCCCTCAAGCGTCGCGCGAAAGTTGCTAAACGTACTCGGAACCGCAGCAAAAAGAAGCTTCGAACCATCAAGCGGAGGAATGGGTACCAAGTTAAAAACGGCGAGAACAAGGTTAAGCAACACAGTCATTAAGAGAACTGCCGCAAAGAAGGTCTCAAGACCTGGCGTAAAGATACGGAATGCTGTTGCAGCAAGCAGTGCTATCAAGATGTTTGAAATAGGACCGGCGAGCGCAATAAGCGCTTCATCTCGACGAGGATTCCTCAAATTATAGGGATTATAGGGAACAGGCCGAGCCCACCCAAAAAGAAACGGAGCGCCGGTAACAATAAGGATACCTGGAATAAGGAGTGACCCAATAGGATCAAGGTGTTTAACGGGGTTAAGCGTTAGTCTTCCATCAAGCTTTGCAGTAGGGTCACCAAGCTTATTAGCAGTGAAACCGTGCGCAACCTCATGGATGACAATAGAGGCGATGAGAATAACGATATTTATAATAGGTGCAACTCCTAACATTATTCAACTAGTATACCTGGAAGTCCCAGGTCTCTGCAAACAGTTATTTTCTGTTGCAGAAAAAGAAATCTATGCTACAGTGACTCACGTACGAAATCACTCAATACATATGCCAAAGACTTGCGCAATCACAGGAAAAAACTCACAAATAGGCGGCGGATACTCAAACCGTACGCGTGCTACTCAGTTCAACCCAACAGGAAAAGTACGAAAATATGCAAATATTCAGAAAAAGAAAATTTTTGTCCCAGAATTGAATAAGACAGTAAGGGTAGATATTTCAACAAAAGGCTTGAAGACAATTCAAAAAAACGGTGCGTTTGAGACTCTCAAAAAAGCTGGCCTCATCTAATACGACACGCAATACATACCGTAAAAAGAAGGGCGAACTTTTAAAAAGTTCGCCCTTTAGTATTTACTCGCAACTTCTAGTTGCTTTGTGCCAGAAAGAACGGTTCTTGTGTTCGCGTAACAACACGCACCACAACTTCACAAGCGCCCCATCGCCGTGCATCATCGAGATGTTCGAGCCACATATCGAGTTGCTCAACTTTACGAGGATGCATGGTGTCTGAAACCCTGAATTGACCGGGAGACAAACCAGGAAGTGGTTCGATTCGGTGCACAGTCTTCATTGTTGCACCGCACCCATTGGGCGCGCCGAGGCGATGCCGAATGTCAACAATCTCAATGGTTGAGCCGTAGGGAATGATCTCTAAGAGATCACGTGACAGTGCTACAATGCCCGAACGCGTTGACTCACCTGTTGCCGTAATAGAGGGTGTTGAGTCTGTTTGATTTTCAAGTGAGTTGTATGCGGTAGACTTGAGAACCATCACAGGCTCTGGCCCAAGAGGTGTTTCGTACGTTCGAGCAAGCGTCTGGTCAACTTCGACCGTTGATTTGGTAACCATTGCAAGCAATGGAATAATGAGCATGACACTCAGCGAAATGCTGAGAATAGCGGCACGCCCTTTGCTTACCACGAGTTCTGTGTTCACCTGATTCTCCTTTGGAATGTAGAGTAGTGTTGTGAAGCAACGACTCTATTGCCTATAATAACACATATAATACGAAATGTAAAGGAGCACCATCTGATAGAGGGTGCTCCTTTAGCTTAGTCGTGAATTGAATTTACTGATTTTGATTCTTTGCAATCGTTTCTTCAATCTCTCGCTTTCGTGCCTCTTTTTCAGCAAGGGCTTCGTCGCTCAATGTGTTGCTTGCATTATTATCAACAAGCTCATTGTTTATTGTTTCAAGCTCTTGGGTAAGCAGCTCTTCATCCGACTGCTTCTCTACACCCTCGTTCATTCCTTCTGGATTCATATGTTTTTTTGTTTAAACTACTACAGAATGAGTATATCAAAAAAACCGCCTCCTGTAATATAGAAGGCGGTCAAAGTTCTTCATTGCAAATCCCCGCTTGAAAGAGAGTCTCCCCACTCAGTGAGTGTCGCTCCTTCATCAAGGTGCGAACCACTGCGGGTTCGAGGTTCGTCCTCTCCACAATAAACTCGATGAGTTTACGCTCTGTCTCCTTGAGCAGAACAGCTACCGCTGGGTCATCGCTCATCATTTCAGGAGCAACCAAATGAAAACGGAACTGAGCTGCTGGATCTGCAGTTCGGCGCTCAAAAGCGAGAAAAGTGGTTAGTCCCGCAGATGCCACGTCGGCAGATGCGACTACACGAATGTTTCCTTTTCGCCTAAACCGCGACAGCCAACTGTGGAACGCATTTGCGGCACTGTTGTATCCACCAAGTGAGGTAAAAACAACATCAAGCGTTCCGCTCTCAGGCGTTCGGCTGCGAATTTGATCGATGAGCCCACTCATTGTTTCGTTGTTGACCTGACCAATAAAGTAGATGGCGTCCTGTGGATCCCTCAGTGTATTGCCGTCCACAATGGACCTCTCTTTCTGAGAGAAAAGCAACGAAAGGTTTAAAAGAACCGGAAGTCTGCACAATTCAGACTGAATGAATATTATATCTAAATATTCTAGTTTGTCAAGTATTGCGCCGCCTCAGATATAAAGAGAACCAGCTTCTTCTGAAGCTGGTTCTGTGGACTATAGACTTAGGTGAAGTCTATAGAAGACGCATATCGTCTGGATGTAGTGGCGTGCCGGTGAGCCAATTCATGTTGAGGTGGCGACACCTCACGAATAAAAGCTTCTTCGGTTTCACGCTTGAGCGCTCGACGCGTCATACGAGTGATGAGACGTTTGCTCGGAACGCTGAGCTTGCGAGCACGACACCGTTCGCAATCAGCGCGCCGACGTCCTCTCCATGCGGCAAAACCCTTCAAAGAACCAGCGATCATCTTACCTCCGATAATCATACGTACCTCCTCCCAAAGGTGCTTACTATTATATCATAACACCTAATATAGATTTTGTCAATTACTTTATATCCCTGTGAATTCTTCGAAGAAATGGAGTGGTTTTGCAAATACTTTTTCGCCGTCGGAAATTAAACGCGCTGTCCCTCGCTCATCACTTCGGAGAATCTTTACTCCTGCGACCTCGAGTCGTAGGAGAACATCGTCATCTGGATGTCCGTATGAGTTTTCTTTTCCTACTGAAATAAGTGCGAACTCAGGTGATGTTGCAGAAATAAATTCTGTAGAAGTTGACGTGTCTGATCCGTGATGCCCAACTTTCAAGACATCAACATCGAGCATGGAGTGAAACTGAAGAAGTTCCCTTTCGGTCTCTTTAGATGCATCTCCAGTAAAAAGAAAGCTCGTATCTCCGTAATCTAGTCGCAGAATAATTGATGCGTCGTTTGTGTCGCTTGCCGCGACGACTTCACGAGAAAGAATCGTGAGAACAACTGAGTCGTCGAGTGTAATCTTCGTACCTCGAGAAGCTGGGATTATCCTAAGACTTTCTTTCTCTACCACTTTTTTGTATGCACGAAATACGGGCGTATCGTTTTTAACTGAAGTATGCAATAGATGCGCCACCTCAAATCGCTCAAAAACATGCACAAGACCTCCTATATGATCAGCGTCAGGATGGGTTGCCACGACAACATCAAGAGTGCGATCCCAGAACGGCATTACTTTTGAAAGTTCGCGGAGCACTGCTGTTCCTCTACCACCATCAATGAGAACCTGCGTTCCGCCCGGAGACTCAATAAAGAACGCGTCACCTTGTCCCACATCAAGCATCACGACCTTCAGAGTATGATCCTCCGAATGTACTAAAGACACAGCTGACCATAGTATAAAAGTGGCGACACCAAAAAAAAGTACCGTGAGCAAAAGAAGGCTTTTCCCGCGTGAACTACTGTTACGTCTGTAGGATATATTCATCTTATACGTCAAGTATACCAATAGAGAGAAACCGTGACACAAAGAAATGCTAGAATGAAATAACAGTAATAATTTTTAAACTATGAAAAAGTATACAGAGAAAACATTTGAGTTTCATGAGCTTAAGGGAATTTCAGAAAAAACAATGGATGTGCATTTAAACCTTTACGCTGGATACGTCAAAAATAGCAATACGATTATTGAACTCATTGAGTCAATGAGTGGAGATGATTCAAAAAAGTATGCACTTCTTGAAGCACGTCGACGATTTTCTTTTGAGTTCGGAGGAATGAGAAACCATGAGTATTTTTTTGAACAACTTACTGGAGGATCGCAAGTTCTTGATTCAAACAGTGCGCTTGCCACAAAGATGTCCGAAGACTTTGGTTCAGTAGATGAATGGAAAAACGATTTTCTGAAGCTCACAGGAATGAGAGGTGTCGGCTTTGCCATTCTTTATTACGACGAGGAAGAGCAGAAACTTATAAACAGCTGGGTGGATGAACAACATATCGGACACCTGAATAGTGCACAGTTTATTTTTGGAGTAGATTTATGGGAACACGCCTTCCTCCTCGACTACGTACCAAGTGAAAAAGCAACCTATGTAGAAACTGTTTTTCATAACACGAACTTTCGAGTCGTGGAAAAGAGGTTTGATGAAGTTCTCTAAAGAGCGCTTCGCTAACAAAAAAAATGCATATCAGATGAGTAGCTCTTGCTGCTCATCTTTGTTTGCTGCTATCGAACCTTTCGCTGTGCACTGTTTTTACTTCAAAAGTTTTGTGTAACGTACGTTTCTAAGCCTCCAAAAAATGAAAGCGAGGAAGACATAGCAAAGAAACATATTCAGAAGTGAGAACGGAGGAAGAGAAACAGAAGCAAGAGGAACGCGCGCAAAGAGATTCACCACAAGAAGTTCGTACGATAATACAAAAAACGCAAGAGCGCCAAACGCCGGCGCGAGAAACACCGAAACAAACGGAATAACACCGAGAACTCCAGTTATGAAACCCAAAAGCATAGCTGATGGCACCGTTGGAAGAACAAGAAGATTGACAGGAAGGGCCACGAGAGAAATTTCACCCATAAGATATATGAGAAGTGGAAAGACTGCAATTTGAGTTGAAACAGTTGCGGTGGTAATTTCACGAAAGCCTCGGTGGTGAATCCAGGAGAAACCTTTTTCAAGTGGCTGAGAAAAAAGAATCAGTCCAAGAGTTGCTACAAACGAAAGTTGAAAAGAAGGGTCATGAAGCAAGAGTGCGGGATTAATGAGGAGCATACAAACTCCTGCAAGAAAGAGTAACTGTAGCCCAAACGCAGTATGTCCAGATGCCCGAACGAAGAGTGCAGCAACTGCCATAAGTGCCGCACGAACAACGGTACTGCCAGCTCCGACGAGAATAACAAAAAGTCCAATAGCAAGAGTACTTACTCCTAGTCGTATTCTAAGTGGCATAAACCGCAAACTCCTCATAATTGTCTCAGCGACAATAATGACGTTGTATCCAGAAAGCACTACAATATGTATGATTCCTGTTGTACGAAAATCATTTTCGAGAGCTTCCCCAAGAGACTGTTTTGTCCCAACTGTTAATCCACCGAGAAGTGAGGCTCCGGGATCTGGTATAAAGCGAGCAATACTTTTAAGATACGCCGACTTTATTGAAAACAAATAATGCTGAATACTATTTCCCCTACCCGTCGCAACAACCTCAACAGATGCAAAAGAAATAATTGTTCCAATACCATCTTTTTTTAAATATTCATCATATAAAAAAATGCGCTCATTGTGAGTAGTGAATGGCGAAGGTGCCGTAAGATATCCGCTCACAAGATGGGCGTCGCCGTATGATATGTTTTCAAACGCGTCGACGCGAACAAGAACTTTTTCATTGATCTCTTCGCATCGTATCTCTGTTTCAAAAGCCCGAGCTCTTAAAACATATGCCTGATAGTCCTCTTTTTGTTCTGGTTCATTAACCACGTCACCAAGGAGCACAACGCGCTGATCACCGAAACGAAGAAGCTCAAACTTTTTTTCATTTTGTAAGGAACGCGCAAGACCGAATATAATGCTTATACTTAATACAAAAAGTATGATGAGCGTGGGCCGCAGCGTTCTCTCCCCTCTAAGAACGTATGCACTGAGTACTGCGCTCGTAAAAAGCAATAAAACAAGAAGCACAAAAAAGATACCGAGCTGAAAGAACTCACGGAGAAGAATACCGATACAAACTCCGGCTAAAGTTGTCGAGAGAATAAATCGTTCGACAACTATTTTTTTCATATTCTATTGTTTAAACTCGTCTACAATTATGCGCTCCTCGGCTTGCGACATCGCTTTCTTAAATTGCGCAGGTTTTCCGCTTACTCGCCCCTTACACTCATCCCAACTTTTGTGTATTTCTATCTTTCCATCCACAAGCGAAACATACGAAAAAGCACTTCCTGCTTTTCTGCTTTTTGTGGATGAATCTTTTTTTAAAGAAGCAATTCTTTCACTCCTATCAAGAGGAATTCCTTCAGACAACAGTTTCGGCGTGTAGAGAGAAGCTTCTCCTTTATACAGTGACGGGCTTTTACCCAGGGCAAAGCTCTCGGCAATATCGTTTGCTCGTTCGTTACCTGCGACGTCGTGGTGTCCCGGTACGTAACGCCACGTTATATTTTTCTCTGACACTACCGTGCGAAGTCTTTTCCATAAATCACTATTTAATACACCAGCTTTTGTTTTTGTTTTCCAGTTATTTTTTTCCCAACCAAAAATCCATTTAGTAATTCCGTTTATGAGGTACGATGAATCAGTAAAAACTGTTATGTTCTGACGTGAATTCTTTACATGTTGTAGGGCGTGAAGAGCAGCGGTGAGCTCCATTCGATTGTTTGTTGTTTCAATCTCTCTTCCTCCATGTTCGACAACCGATTCATCCACTTGAATCACGGCTCCCCATCCTCCTGGACCAGGATTTCCTTTTGAAGCCCCGTCGGTAAATATGTAGATTTCCATAATCTCTAGTATATACGAACGATGGAGTCGGGTACATTGACAGCAATTCGTGATGTGATAAAAAAGAAATAATTCTTTCAAAGAAGGGGTGTGTGAAATGGGTAATTCTCCAGTATTCATGCGTCCCAGAGAGATGACGCACGAAGAGATCAAGGGTCGGATTAAGATCCACCAAGACAAAGTACGCTGGTTCGAGGAAGAACTTGTGAAGATTAAGCAGACTAAAAGTCAGCAATCACTCTCAGAGGCTGAATTGAAAGAACTCAAAAAGAAGCGCCGCAGACTCGGTGTACTCAAAGAGCGCCACCAAGAGAAAATCAGAGAACTGAAGCTTAAGAAGCGAAGGTAGACTTCACACACAAAAGAATCACGGCGGGTACATGTACCCGCCTTTTTATATCTTCACCTTAGGTTGTTGAGACACGAAAATTGACAAGAACACATAAAATCATATACTGGGGCCAGAAGGGAGAGGGACGAGACATTCGTATACTCGAAAGAGTACAGTTAAATTAAGAGTGTGGTGCGATACAAGGTATGTATTGCGCCCACATCACGGTTGTATTCACCGTGAAGTCTTGGGAGAGACTAATGTGTAAAGCACGAACTGTACGGTCGGCTGAGATGGTCTCGGGTGAGATCTATCGAGAGATTGGCGGTTTCGACAGCAAAACGGGTCAGGCATGGCCTGATCCGAATAGCCCAGCTATCGCCATCGTTAATGGTGATCTCTGTCTCATGGAACTTGAGATTACTGCTGACGAAGGAGTTACTGCTGACGAAGGAGTTACTGCTGACGAAGGAATTCGATGGATGAGCCGTGGTGGCGTCCCAGAGAACTACAAACTTCCGATGCGTGTCGTAATGGTCGGAGTATACTCTGAGATATCCGCTCTCACTGTGTAATACAATAAGCAGAACATGCCCGGCGATAGCAGATGTCGCCGGGTTTATTACGTGCACAGATCTAATAAAGATGGATGTTTGACAACAGCGCGTTCGTTTCTATACTTAAACTAGAAAGGAGAGAGGACAGTACTTTATACACACATAAGTGAGTCGGTAACAGCGTGAGGTGCGAGTATGATAAAAAGTCATATCGCGCCCACCTTCACGGTAAACATCGCCGTGAACCCTTAGGGGGTCGGTCATGTGTACGAAGCTCGACACCAGAAAAGGAGTTCATCACAGTCTGGCAGATGACGAAGGAGCCCGTAGGGAGTTTGCACTCGAACACGGCGGCACTTCACTTGCTGATGTTGCGAGCAAAGAACATGAACAGCCCGCACGCCTTGGAAGGCCGGATCTCAATTTCTTGGGTCAGTGGTGCGAGCGTCGCAGTGAGATTCTGAGCCGGAGAGAGGCGCGAAAACTTTTGAGATAACTCTCATTTCTCGCGATGAGGCACGTTTTCTACGGAAAGCGCTGCCTCTTTTTTTTCGTCAAGCTTACTCTATATATTCAATCCGAATCCTATACTCCAGCCTTCGTGTGTAATAACTTTTTTCAAGCGATCCATAAAGCGTAATAGTTTCTCCGGGAACAATTTCCTTTTCAAAATGTTTGCGAGTCATAAAGAATCCTATCGACTTAAAGACAACACCCCCTTTTCCTTCAACGCTCACCTCTAAGTGATTCTTCCCTTTTCCAAATTCTTTTAGTGATACAACGCGCGCCTCTTCAATTTTAAAGAGAGGTTTTTCAAAGCCAACACCAAAGGGAGCAAGCGCAAGAACCTCTTCAAAGAGTTTCCCCTCGAGCTCACTTGAGGCGAATGCTGCGTCATATGTTTTTGTTGCCTTAGTGTCAGATTCTAGCGAAAAAGAAACACTTGCATGTGTGTTCAAAAGACCCTCAAGAACATCTACTTTATCAATTTCAATAGAAAAACCTGCGGAGCGCTCGTGTCCGCCAAAACTGAGAAAAGAATCTTTCGGAAGAGCGCGCATGAGCTCAACAACATTCATAACTCCGTCTGAGCGTACGGAACCCTTAAGATGTCCATCCCCCTCTCTTCCCCACACAAATACTGTTTTTCCAAATGCGTCAACGAGCGCGCTCGCAATCAACCCGAGTATCCCAGGCTTCCAATGAGAATCCCCGACAACAATAACAGGGCCGAGCGTGCGCTTCGAAACTTTTCTTTTAACCTCTCGCACAATGCTGGCTACCAGTGTTTTCCTTTCTTTATTAATTTCTTCCAACTCTAAAGCGCGCCGGAGAGCTTCTTTTTGTGAACTTGAAAAGAGAAGAGCAAAAGCAATATCAGGATGAGCCATTCGGCTCGCTGCGTTTATTCGTGGAGCAACCGTAAAAGTTATATCTTCTTCATTTACAAAGCGATGATCAACTCTCGCCTGGAGAAAAAGTTCTTTCAAACCAGGTCGTCGACCTTTTCTTAAAACAAGTAACCCATATCGCGCAAAAATCCTATTTTCATCAATAAGAGGAACCATATCAGCAAGTGTTGCGATTCCCACAAGATCTAGAAGCCATTTTTCGTGACCTTCGGGAAACTCAATATTTGAATGTGTCATGAGAGCTTGGACGAGCTTGTACGCAACTCCGGCTCCACAGAGTTCTTTGAATGGATAGCTGCAATCTGCTTGCTGTGGATCGAGTATTCCATAAGCTTCGGGCAAAGGGCTCGGTGGTAAGTGATGATCAGTAATAATGACGTCAATCCCAAGCTCTTTTGCCTGCAAGACCTCTTCGGTGTCTGTTATTCCGCAATCAACAGTAATAATGAGAGTAACTCCTTTTTTTGAAAGAATTTCAACCGCTTCTTTGTTTAAACCAAACCCTTCTATCCCACGGTGAGGAATGTATGATGTTACGTTGTTAAAACCAACTCGATCAAAAAAAGAACGTAAGAGGACACCCCCCGGAACACCATCTGCGTCATAATCTGAAAATATAGCTACATGTTCATCTTCTTTTAGGGCTCTAACGATACGTTCAACCGCCTTGTCCATATCCTTCATGAGAAAAGGATCGTGAAGTCCCGCCACGTAGTCACCTTCAAGAATTTTTTCTGCCTCCTTGTCAGTATAGACACCTCGATGAATTAATAGCTTTCGGGCAATGTCTGAATACTGTGAAAGTTGATGAGGAGGGACCTTTTTTGTACTTTTTTGCGTAAAAGAAAAAGAGGTTTTCATGGGGGTCATTGTATCACACGCCCTTTAAAACATTTTTAAAAGTGAATGCCTCTTGATATAGTTAGAGCGTATGACTAATACCATCTTTTCAAAGATTATTGCACGAGAAATATCCGCAGATATTATCTACGAAGATGATCATGTTATTGCATTTCTTGATATTAACCCTGTACAGAAAGGACACACTCTTGTTGTTCCAAAAGAACCCTTTAGATGGTTTACTGATCTACCAGCGGATCTCCTTCTACCGCTCTTTGAAACAAGTCAGCGTATTGCTCGCGCCATTAAAGAAGCAACTGACGCTGACCTCGTACAACTTTCAATAGTTGGTGACGAGGTTCCTCACATGCACATTCATCTCATTCCCCGCTTTAAAAATGACAATCTCAGCAGCTGGCCCACCGAAAAGTATGAAGAGGGCGAGTCAGAAAAGTTCAGAGAGAACATCCGTACGAATCTCGAAGTAACGTAGAACCTACAAAATATCAAACGTGCTTCAAACGTTTGAGCCCTGGTTCATAAGAGCATCAATTCCGGGCAGAGTGCCGTTTGCAAGGAAGTCGAGCATCGCACCACCTCCGGTTGATATAAAATTAAAATTTTCTTCAAGATCATGCTCAGCGATAGCTGCGAGAGTATCTCCGCCGCCCACAATAGAGTACGCTTCCGAATCTGCAATAAGTCGCGCAAGCTCTAGGGTTCCCTCCTTCCCTCCTGATTCATACTTCCCCATTGGTCCATTCCATAAAATGGTCTTAGCCTGTTCTATTGTATCTGCTAGACCACGAATCCAATCGGGTGTTGCGTCCTCGATACTATCCTCATCGTTAACATCAGTGACCGCAACCCCGATAGATTCACCTTCTCTCCGTACCATCACCCTGTCTGGAACAACTACTTTTTCATCGTGCGCTATGTCAGCAATGTCAATTTCTCCCGAAACAAGAGAATTCCCAACATGCAATCCGCGCGCTTTATAAACATCATTCGCAAGAGCCCCCCCTATGACAAGCGTATCTGCAATGCTCTGAAATTTCTTAATAAGAGGAAGTTTTGTTTCAAATTTTGCACCTCCTAATATAAAGAGAAGTGGTTTTTCAGGGGTAAGCGCACGAGACAATTTCTCCACCTCTTCCTCAAGAAGAAACCCTGCACATCCGGGT
>Ga0136601_1000437_pt1 | contig 18034 bp, 19 predicted proteins | sample AntRauMFilla2699_FD_181020 | JGI IMG/M metagenome (GOLD analysis project Ga0136601, IMG submission 181020) | Saline lake microbial communities from Rauer Islands, Antarctica - Metagenome Filla 2 #699 | ecosystem: Environmental > Aquatic > Non-marine Saline and Alkaline > Saline | place... | reverse complement strand
TGTTATTATTACGCTTATTGTTGCACTCAGTCCGGTATTGCAGGCACAAAGTATGATTATCATATCCTGGCCCGGCTGGCGTGATGGATTAGCAGGATTATTTTTAGCTACCCCTTTCTTCTTATTGTGGGTGCTATCAAAAGGAAGACTGCTGGGATTTGGTGATATTATTCTCATGTTGGGTATGGGGTGGTGGCTGGGCTTGTCTGCAGGTGTTTTTGCACTCATGTTAGCTTTCTGGATTGGTACGGTTGTTATATTAGGATACGTTGGCGTACTTTGGCTTGTGCACACTATAGGTTTGGTAAAAAAACATCCACAACGTATACTATCTAAAGAGATTCCATTTGCACCATTTTTAATTATTGCCACATTGTTAGTATATTTTACGCAATCTTCGCTTTCTACATTATTACCCTATGTCACGTTATAAAAAAAATCTATCATTTACAGAAGGTTTCACACTCATAGAATTTATTGTTATTGTGAGTATTTTCGCAATTATTGCCTCTATCGTTCTTATTAATTTTTCAGGTTTTACTAACACCATTGGGCATAGTAATACGGTTCATGATATTGCACTAGTCATACGGCAAGCACAGGTGACGGGTCAGTCTGGTGTTGGGAATAGTGATTTGCAGGATGTGGAACCAGAAGGGAGAGGTGTATTATTTGAAACAGGGTCTGACGAAATAGTGCGTTTTATTGATACAAATGGTAATGGGGAATACGATTCTAATGATGTGATTACTGAAACACTTACCGTTAACGATACCGTAAATAACGGTGCGGTGATTACTGAGTTATGTATTATGGATGGTAGCTACGATTGTGGACAAGGTGAACTTGCGATTATTTTTGAACGTCCTAAATTAGAACCAATTATATGGAGCACGAATCACCGTATGCCTGCTGGTCAAAGCTCAGCGCTCATAACCGTAACATCTGCAGATGAGCAGTTAGAAAAAACAATTGAAATTAGCTCTACAGGGCATATAACGGTTCAATAAGGTATACTAGACATATGAAATTATCATTACTACCTAAAATGAAATACACGCTACGAGGCTTCACATTAGTTGAGGTGATGGTAGCAGTTTCAATCTTTGCAATTGTAGTAACTATCGGTATTAGTTCGTTGTTGACAGCTAATACGGCGCTTGTACGCTCACAAGCACAACGCAAGGCCATCGATAGTGTTTCATTCGTGCTTGAATCTATGGCTCGACAAATTCGTGTAGGTGAGGCGTATAAAGCAGGTAATAATGAATTTGAATTTATTACTGCAGATGGTGATGAGAAAACATTTTTTCAAGACGTTCATAACAACTCCACGGTGAGGGGTATATTTCAAAAAATAGATAATAACGATCCTGTCGCAATGACATCTACTGGTGTTAATGTAACAAACCTCGATTTCCATCTTTCAGGTACTAATAGTGGTGGCCCAGATGGTTTACAGCCAATAGTGCAAATTGTCATAGGAGGTGAAACACTGGGTCGTCAACCAACCGAATTCCGTGTCCAAACATCCGTTACTCGACGTATCTTAGATTTTGAATAATTGTATGAATACATGTAATACAAAAAAAATAGCATCGCGAGGTTTTACATTAATTGAATCATTGGTGGCTATATTTATATTTTCACTTGCTATTGTTGGATTAATGACTGTGGTATCGCGCGGTATTGCCGGGACAAATGCAGCGGCAAACCAAGTGACTGCACATTTTCTTGCTCAAGAAGGTCTGGAGGTTGCACGCTCAATGCGAGACGACGGCATGATACAGAGGTCTACCAAATTTATGCCAGATATAGTGAAGGCAGAGTGTGATACGAAAACATGTGGCGTCACCTATAAGAATGATAGGCCAATCTTAGAGCCTTGTAATAGCAGGATGTGCCAGGTGAGAATTGATCAGGGTCGCTATAACGACTTTGTGGGAGACCAAACTGCATTCGTACGGGGGATTACTGTTGGGATAAGAGGTGATAGCGCAGTCGTGACGTCCGAGGTTACGTGGCTACAAGGCTCAACTGATAGAGTAGTACGACTAGAGACTATATTACATCATTGGTTTAAATCTCAGTAAAATATGTATTATTCACGAACACAATCGAAAAAAGGTTTTGTCATCTTATTTTCCGTATTGATATCAGCCATCGTATTAATGATTACTGTCGGTATATTTCGTATATCCAGCAAACAGACCATGCTCGCAAGTTCAGCTCGAGAAGCTCATCGAGCGCTAGCGGTCGCAGATGCAGCTATTGAGTGCGCTTTATATCTAGAAATTGAAAATGGACCTATTGATATTGCGAATCCTCTTAGCCCTAGTAGTTGTCAAGGTGCAATTATAACACCTGTAATTGGTACTTCAAATGGAAATCGTAGCATACGTATTGGATATGAGTATCCACGCGAAGACACGTGTGCTTATTTAATGATAAATGACACCGTACAAACGTATGCAGATTATATAGTTACTAGTACAAAAATACAGGCGCGAGGTTTTAATATTTGTGATGAGGAACAGCCTTTATTTGGGGACCCGTTGCTAGTAGAGCGAGTATACGAAGTAAGTTATAGGCGAACTCCTATAACCGCTCCTGGAACTGGTGGAGGTGTCGGTGCTGGAGGAAACTAGCGTGCTATACTGCTTGTATGAAAAAAGCTCAAGCTAAACAACGCATTAAACATCTTCGCCGTGAGATTGCTCGACATACAGCGTTATATCATACTCATGACACACCTGAAATCTCAGATGAGGCGTACGACGCACTTGTTCGTGAGCTTGAAGGCTTGGAAATTAGTTATCCTGATCTAGCTACCAACGAATCACCTACACAAAAGGTTGGGGGTCGTATTTTAGAGGGATTTCACAAAACAAAACATCTCGTACCACAATGGTCATTCGATAATATCTTTTCATTTGATGAACTGCAGGCATGGGAACAGCGTTTATTGCGAAACCTAGAACGTGAGCACGGCATCGTACGAACAGATTTAGAATATATTATAGAGCTCAAAATTGATGGATTAAAATTGGTTCTTACATATGAGGATGGAGCACTGCAGGTGGGCGCAACACGTGGTGATGGTGAGGTCGGTGAAAATATTACACCTAATGTAGAAATGATTGATTCTATTCCGCGTGCAGTAGATGAGGATATGACATTTGTAGCGGTAGGAGAGGCATGGATTGCACGGACACAACTAGAGTCCATTAATGTAAATCGAGAAAAAGAAGGGCTTGAACCATATGCAAATCCACGTAATTTGGCTGCTGGGTCATTGCGCCAACTCGACACATCGGTCGTACGTTCTCGCGCTCTGGAAACATTTGTATATGATATAGAATATGTAGAAAGTACCGAAGATGCTACTTACGAGACACACGAAGATGAGATGCGACGATTGGATCAATTGGGATTTAAGGTGAATCCCCATTGGGAAAAAGTAGGTACGCTACAAGCCATTCAAGATTACTATAATTACTGGACAAAAAATCGACACGATGAACCCTATGATATTGATGGTGTAGTTATAAAAGTAAATGATAAACGATTGACACGCTTGCTAGGCTACACGTCCAAAGCACCACGTTTTGCCATTGCGTATAAATTTCCCGCCGAGCAGGTCACCACACAGGTCCATGATATCGATGTGCAGATTGGTCGCACAGGAGCCATTACTCCTGTGGCGCATTTAGAGCCCGTAAGCGTTGCTGGTTCTACTGTGTCGCGCGCGACACTACATAATGCTGATGAAATTGAACGTTTAGATGTGCGTATTGGCGATACGGTAATTATTGAAAAAGCCGGAGACATCATTCCTAAAGTTGTGCGCGTATTGCCAGAATTGCGAACGGGTAATGAAAAGAAATTTTCTATGAAGGAAATGCTACAAAAAAAAGGCATTGTGGCTCATCGTGAGGAGGGGGTGGGTGGAGAATCAGTTGCGTGGTATGCAGATGATCACGAATTATTTGAAATCCGACTTCATAAAATGTCGCATTTTGTATCAAAGCATGCTTTGAATATAGAAGGGTTGTCAGAGAAAACACTGGAACGTTTTATGCAGGCAGGTCTCGTGAGTGAACCTGCAGATATTTTTACGTTAACGGGTGACGATATCGTAGCACTCGATGGATTTAAAGAAACTTCAGCACATAATATTGTCAGTGCAGTGAAAGGTGCCCGAGAACCTGCATTACATCGTTTTATATTTGCATTAGGCATTCGCCATATTGGCCGCGAAGGAGCATTTTTGCTGGCAAATAAATATGGATCCATTGATGCGCTACGCACATCAGGCACAGATGACCTAGAATCAATCGACGGCATTGGTGGAGTTGTCGCTGAATCAGCTGCCTCGTGGTTTGCATCAGCATCTAATCAAAATATACTAAATAATTTATTGCAATATGTGACGCCGGTGATTGAGCGTATTCAACAGTCAGATGAGCTCTCAGGTATGACTTTTGTATTAACGGGTAGTTTGCCAACCATGACACGTGACGAGGCAAAAGAATCTATAGAGCAGGCAGGTGGTAATGTAACTACATCAGTTTCGAAAAAGACCTCATACCTTGTCGCAGGAGAGAGTGCAGGTAGTAAATACGAGAAAGCAAAAAAATTTAATGTCTCAATTATCGACGAAGATGCATTGAAAGATATGCTATCGTAGCCGTCAACTGGCTCATATTATAAAACTTGCTATACTACACATATGGATTCATATGAAGACGTACAACATGTCGCTTCACTTGCGCGACTGACAATAACTGAAGAAGAAGCACGAAACTATTTTACAGATTTCGAGTCTATTTTGTCATATATTGATCAAATAGAGGGCATCGACGTCAGTGATGTAGAGAAAAAGCGCCATAGAAGCATTAATACTATGCGTGATGACGTTGTAACGGTCGAACGTGGTGAGCACACCGACAACCTAGTTGGCGCTGCGCCTGAAAGCAAAGACGGCTACATTGCCGTGCAAAAAGTATTATAGTCATAGTATGGATATATCTACCTATACAATTACTGATATTCAAGAGGGCTACCGAGCGGGAACACTTTCGGTCGCTGAGGTTGTGTCAGCATATGTAGCTTCGGCTAAAAAAGATAATGATGACATTAATGCATACTTAGAATTTTTTGATGAGTATCATGCAGATGAAATTAAATGTGCACAAAAACGCATTGACGAAGGCACTGCCGGGTCTCTAACAGGAATACCATTCGCTATTAAGGACAATATTTTAATGCAAGGACGCCATGCCAGTGCTTCATCAAAAATTTTAGAAAATTACACAGCATCGTATTCAGCAACCGTAATTAAAAAACTGCAGGAACAGGATGTGATTTTTATCGGACGGACTAACATGGATGAATTTGCTATGGGTTCATCAACAGAAACGTCTGCATACGGACCTACGAAAAATCCCGTCGATACAGAGCGTGTGCCAGGAGGTTCATCAGGAGGGTCAGCTGCATCAGTCGCTATGCATAGTGTTCCTGTAGCGCTGGGTTCAGATACAGGTGGGTCAATCAGGCAGCCAGCAAGTTTTTGTAATTGTGTAGGGTTGACTCCGACGTACGGAAGAGTATCTCGCTACGGATTAATGGCATTATCATCATCTCTAGACGTGATTGGTCCGATTACCAAAACAGTTACAGATGCCGAGACGGTATTCAACGTAATTTCAGGTGAGGATGCAATGGACAGTACTACGGTTAAAGAATCAGACATTGCACACGTAACTCCGGGCGTGCGACGCATTGGGGTGCCTCGTGATATTCTTAATCTTGATGGCGTAGATGAAGAGGTGCGTGATAATTTTGAAGCCTCGTTGAAAAAACTAGCAGATGCAGGATATGAGATTGTTGATATCTCGCTGCCTTTGGCGCAATTTGCCTTATCTATTTATTATATTATTCAACCAGCAGAAGCATCCAGTAACTTAGCACGATATGATGGGGTACGTTTTGGTGTTCGATCCGAAGGTGACGATATTCATGGCACGTATCGTGCATCTCGAACAGAGGGATTTGGTGCAGAGGTAAAACGCCGTATATTGCTGGGAACATACGTGCTATCACACGGATATTACGACGCGTACTATACCAAGGCGACTAAATTACGCGCAAAGATTACATTGATGTTGGATGAGAGTCTTTTAGACGTTGATGTGATAGCAACACCTACGACTCCTACAGTCCCATTTAAATTTGGCGAAAAATCAGATGATCCTATGGCTATGTATATGTCAGATTTGTTTACGGTACCAGCAAATATCGCTGGATTACCTGCTATTTCGGTTCCTTCTGGGGTAAATGAAGACGGCGCACCATTTGGCATTCAATTCATTGGTCCTCGGTATGGGGAAAACCGCCTCTTTACCGTCGGCAAAGATTTTGAGAGTCGTGTATAATAGAATACATGAATGAACTACATTACATTAACCTCGAGTACTACTTTAATCAGATTGTTGAGTTTTTTCGCTCTCTAGGAAATCCTGATATAGGAGCAGGGCGTTTTATACTTGATTTGGGTAATTTTTTTCACGTGTTCTTTCTTGTGTTATTACCTGCAGGAATTGTGATATTAATGGTTCTATGGATCTACTATCACATTCGTGTTATTGAATTACGGAGAGAAGAAAAAGATGTACTACATGAAAAGCTACAGAAGAAACGAGAAGAAGCGACGGAAAGACCAGAAAATCAGCGATGGAATCGTATTACAGAATTGTTCACCTCAGTAAATCAGGGTGATTGGCGATTAGCGATTATCGAGGCAGATAGTATGCTCGAAGAACTTATTGTTCAACTGGGTTATACAGGTGATAATTTAGGAGAGCGATTAAAAAATATTCCCCAAGGTGATTTTCCTCTTATCCAAGAGGCGTGGGATGTGCATTTAGTGCGAAATAAAATTGCCCATGAGGGATTAGATTTTGACTTAACAGAACGTCAAAAACGCCACGTTCATTCATCGTATAAACAAATATTTGAGAGGACTAATTTTATATAGCATTATTGAAACTGCCAAAAAAATATGCTATCGTGGAACGGTATGTTGGTACTCAGAGTGTCGGGGTAGCTCAGTTGGTTAGAGCGCAGCACTCATAAAGCTGAGGTCGTGGGTTCAATTCCCACCCTCGACACTCTGTGTGTCAGCAGGACATACAGCTGGCATCAATAAAAGAATTGTGCTAGAATCGTTGCGTTGCAGAGCACTTTTGCTTTGTTGTTCATTTATACTGGTAAGCATAGCTTGCCGATGCGTCATTCGAAGAAAATGTAACAGGGTTTGCATTTTGTTTCTCATTTGCGCTGGTAAGAGGAATCTTGCCAGTACTGCATTCGGATAACATGTGAGAATATCATTTTTCCACGTTACTCCTCATCTGCACCGGTAGCTCAACTGGTTAGAGCACCCGCCTGTCACGCGGGAGGTTGCGAGTTCAAGTCTCGTCCGGTGCGCATAAAATGTTAAAGTCGTATGCAAGGCATGCGGCTTTTTCGTTTTAGTGCAACAAAAAGATCTTGAACCGAGGCGTTGCGAAGCCAATGAACGAACATAGTGAGTTACATTGATGACGCCGAGTGGAGGTTAATGGCATAAGATTTTTATGAACGTATACAAAATAGAAATCCATAAGAATGACCAAGTCTCGTCCGGTGCGCCAGTTTTATAAGAAGCGTAGTGACTATATAAGACAAGTACTCTCGGGGTGCGCCTAAATTATAATAAACGAAGTGAGTATATCATTGAAGTATCCTATCGATGAACATCATACATTAAACGCAGTTTCTCTCCTCTTCAGATGAGGAGGGGATTGAGGGGTGGTGCTGACATAGTTACGAAATTATGAGTAGTTGATATGATTTCGTTCAAGCCATATCATTGACATAACCACACATTCTTTGTTATAGTAGCTGTCGTTATTGCCGACGTAGAGCGAGTGAAATAAAAGATTACGTTCATTTATTTCCGAGCCGAGGAGAGCAATATACAATATAATTACCATCAGGTATTATAATTTATAAAGCGGGGTGGAGTAATGGTATCTCATGAGGCTCATAACCTCAAGACGGCGGTTCGAATCCGCCCCCCGCAACATGTATATAAAAACCCAATCCTTGTGATTGGTTTTTTATATTGAAAAATGTGGATGAATGAGCACCACAAGAGTATCTCCATTTTGTAAGTTCTATCATTCTAACGAACTTTAGAATGAAGGTGTAGTCTCGTAAGTTTTTTAATTCGTTAGAACTTTAGAATGAACAGACTATGAGCTTTGCAAAAAAGTCTAAAATTGGCTACTATTCTGATGTTGCCTTTGTACGAAAATCATTCAATGGCGGCATTCGAAGAAAATGTAAACCACGTTTCCATTTTACTTCTCATTTGCCATTGTAGCTCAGTCGGTAGAGCGCATCCATGGTAAGGATGAGGTCCGCGGTTCAATCCCGCGCAATGGCTCCCTGTAATTTACCAGCTATTCTGCTATACTACTCCTATGCATATAACAAAACGAATTAAATTAGTAGTCTTTGTTCCCGAGTTACATGCCGATGCTGTGCGTAATGCTATTGCGGATGGTGGTGGTGCAAAGATTGGAAATTACTCACACGTTACGTTTTCTACCAAAGGCATTGCTCGATTTCAACCAGAAGAGGGGTCAAATCCAGTAGAAGGAGAAATTGGAATATTGTCTGAGGTAGTAGAGGAAAAAATTGAGAGTGTTGTTGACCGAGAGAGTCTACCTGGTGTAGTGCAGGCAGTTATGGATGCTCATCCCTACGAAGAGCCAGCTATTGATGTTTATCCAATCGAAGAAATTGATCGTCTGTAATTATGGAATACAAAAGACAATTACCTACAGACACATCATTTACCACCAATGACTTGATGGGTTTTGTATATTCTGATGCATCTGATTATCCAGGTATTGACGCTTTGAAAATATTTGCAGATGGTCACTCTGGAAAAGCCACAACAGGTCCGTATGATCGCGTATATTTAATACTTGCAGGAGATGGAGAATTTATTATTGAAGGGAAGCGGATGGCCGTTACTAAAGACGATGTAGTAGTCTTGCCAAAAAATACAAGCTATGAATATTCAGGTTCAATGGAATTATTCGAGGTTAATGCACCGGCATTTCGCCCGAGCGCATAATAGTTTAGCCATCTTAGCTCAGTAGGTAGAGCACTGCACTCGTAACGCAAAGGTCGTCGGTTCGATTCCGACAGATGGCTCATTATGTCTAATAATAAAAAATTTTGGAATACAGAATATCAAAACCCGCAACTTGTTTCGCGAGGTACTGAACCACAAGCAGATGCACTGAGGTTTATTGAGTGGTTGCAACGTGACGAAATTCAAGACATACATGGCAAAGTTGTTCTTGATCTAGGATGTGGAACAGGTCGTAATATTTTATATATGGCCGAAAAATTTGGCTGTGCAGGATTTGGATATGACTTTGCTCAAAGCGCAATCACATTAGCTGAGAATGACCGAGATGCGAGACAGATAACTTCTACTCAAGTGCAGTTTGCAGAACGTTCTATTGGTGCCGAATTTCCCATAACTGATGATTCTATTGATATTATTCTAGATGTCACTAGTTCAAATTCCTTGTCTGCGACTGAGCGCAATGTTTATCTACAAGAAGCGTATCGAACCCTAAAGCCGGGCGGTTACATGTTTGTGCGAACATTGTCTCGTGATGGCGACCGCAATGCGCAAAATCTATTGAGCATGTTTCCTGGCCCAGATTATGACACGTATATTCATCCTGATTTAGGTATCACCGAACGTGTATTCCGCGAAGAAGATTTTCGTGAGTTGTATGGATTATATTTTGATATTACATTTCTAAAAAAACAAACGGGCTATCAAAGGCGAGGTAGTCAGTCGTATAAACGACGGTATTTAGTTGCGTATATGAAGAAGAAGTCGTAGGATGAATATATGGAAGAACAAGTTATAATCCAATCGCGTGACAGTGTTTCTATACATGGGATCAAAAATACTCCTGCTGATTCTGCAGGAGCAGGGCTGATTATCTTTGTGCATGGATTTACTGGTAATAAAAATACACGGCTCATTTTTAATACAAAAAAATTCTTTCCCAAAAAAGGGTATGATACATATCGTTTTGATTTGTATAACACATCCAAAGATGCGAGAGATTTTCTAGATACTAGCGTAAGGCAAAACTCTCAAGATATAGAAGACGTTATTTCTTATTTTAAAAGTACGTATAAAAAAGTGTATCTTGTTGGTCATAGTTTAGCTATACATGCATTCCTGATGGCAGATTTACAAAAAATTGACGCGGTTATTTTTTGGGACGGGTCGTATTCAACTCAGATACATAAATCTGTAATTTGGAAAGATTTTATTTTTAATAAAGAAGCTGACGCTTATGTTATGCCGGGTTTTCTGAGTATTCTAGTGGGGAAGAAGCTCTACACAGAATTGCAAGAATTTCCGAATTCCGTAGATTTAATTTCAAAAATTAAACGCCCTATAAAAATTATAGTCGCGAGCGATGGGTTATGTGTTGATGCGGGTAAAGATTATTTCAAGCATGCACATAGCCCAAAAGACTTTTGTATTATACATGGCGCCTCACATAATTTTGATGAAGGAGAGACAGAGGAAGAATTATATAAAGCGACATTAGATTGGGTGAAGAAATTTTAATATGTCTAAACAAGAAATACAAAAACAGATATCTGAAATAGAAACACAAATGAGTTCACCAGAATTTTGGGATGATAAGGTGCGTGCCCAGGAAATAGTTGCTGATTATGAACGCCTGAAAGACGAACTAGAAGGAATAGGTAAATATGATAGATCAGATGCGATTATGACTATATTCGCAGGTGCAGGAGGTGATGATGCGGAGGATTTTGTGGGCATGTTATTTCGTATGTATATGAAATTTTGCGAGAAAAAAGGATGGAAGGTTTCATTGCTTCATGAGCATGCAAATGATCACAATGGTTATCGTAATATATCAATTGAAATATCAGGAAAAATGGTCTTCAAAGATTTGCAACATGAATCAGGCGTACATCGGTTGGTGCGTATCAGCCCGTTTAATGCTAATAAAAAACGTCACACGAGTTTTGCGATGGTGGAGGTCCTGCCAAAAATAGAAGCGCGAGATCTATCGCATATCACGATTCCAGAAACAGATATAGAAGTTTCCTTTGCTCGAAGCTCTGGTCCAGGTGGTCAAAATGTAAATAAACGTGATACTGCAGTTCGTATGACACATATTCCAACAGGAGTTTCTACACATGTTCAGTCTGAGCGTACACAAGAAGCTAACCGAAACAAAGCTGAGCAGATTATTAAATCACAGCTAGCGCATTTACTAGAACAAGAGCATAAAGAAAAGCTCGAAGATTTATCTACAGCTAAAAATACTGCGAATGAATGGGGAAGTCAGATTCGATCATATGTTCTACATCCCTATCAATTGGTCAAAGATCATCGCACTAATACAGAAGAGCGTAATATTTCTGCGGTATTAGATAACGGTGACATAGAAGTCTTCATAGAAGCAATGCAAGAACAGTCCTTGGAGGAGTAATGATATAGTACTTGTCTTTAATAGACGTAAAGTTATTATTTTACATTGTCATATTAGGACTTGATCCGAGGACCCAGACAACTATTTATATAATATAAATTCATCACTTTTTTACTCATCTAAAAAATGATGCCGCTTATACCTCACATGAGTGATGACTATCATACGCACTCACTATTTTTTGTAACTCCTCCGAGCGTCAGACAGACAAAAAATTAATAGCATCACTGCTATGAACGTTCGCTTGTATGAATCATCACGATCATGTTCGGTATGGGCGGTAGACGCAGGCAAAGCCTGCGTTGTTCATGAGGTATGAGGCATGTTGCTTACCACTTACTATTTGATACTTCCACACAATCCACTGGTCTCACGCACGGAAGTACGATATACTGTAGACATATATGATTTATTTCGACAAGGTAGCGAAAGTCTATCCTGGAGGTGATACGGCTCTTGAAGACGTATCCTTTCACGTAGCTCCTGGGGAATTTGTAGCTATTACAGGGCACTCTGGTGCTGGTAAGACTACATTAGTGCGTCTCATACTTGCAGAGGTTATGCCTACGGGCGGATCAGTGCTTATTGAGTCTCAAGACACCAAAGACCTGCACTCCGGGCATGTACCCGCACATCGCCGACGTATTGGTACTGTTTTTCAAGATTACAAACTTTTGCATGGACGTACGGTATATGAAAATATCGCATTTGCTATGGAAGCAGCAGGGCGTACTGATGAAGAAATCGCTAATGATGTTCCGTATGTATTAGAGCTGGTTGATTTAGAAGACAAAGCCAGTCGCTTCCCAGGCCAGCTTTCTGGTGGTGAAAAGCAACGACTGGCCATAGCACGAGCAATTGTAAACCAACCTGAGGTCATTGTTGCCGATGAGCCAACAGGTAATCTAGATCCGCATGCTTCACAAGAAGTGATGCAGATATTGCAAAAGATTAATGAGCTGGGAACGACAGTATTGCTAACGACGCATGATACGGATACGGTTAAAAAATTAAACAAACGTGTTATTCATCTAGAGCGTGGCCGTGTTGTCAGCGATGACGCTAATTAATATATATTATCTATGAGTGTAGGAACAGATTTCAAAAGAATAATTCGATCAGGGCTTGTAAATTTTAGCCGTAACCCTTTGGTGTCAGCAGTATCTGTAATGATTATGACGGTGACTCTATTTTTAATAGGGACATCAATTTTAATGAATGCACTACTTTCATTTTCATTAACACAAATTAGTGACCGTGTAGATATTAATGTCTATTTCTTCCCAAATACGCCTGAGTCAGAAGTACTCAGTTTTCGCGATGAGGTTGCAGACCTTCCTGAAATTATTAGCGTCGATTATGTTTCAGAGGTAGCAGCTATTGCAGAATTCCGTGAGCGACACGAAGATGATTATTTGACTATTCAGGCGCTTGATGAACTTGATGACAATCCATTAGGTGCAACGTTGAATATTCGAGCACAAGACGCAGCGCAGTATGAATCAATTGCGCAATATCTCGAGGGAGTTGCCGAGTCCTCAGATCCTATCGCAGGTGATATTGAAAAAATAAATTATAATCAAAACAAAGAAATAATAGAACGACTTGGCTCTGTTATGGCGACTATACAGCGTCTCGGCATGATTATCACTGGATTCTTTGTTCTTGTATCATTGCTTATTACTTTTAATACTATTCGATTAGCGATTTATGGTGCTCGAGAGGAGATTGCTGTAATGAGATTGGTTGGTGCGGAAAATAAATATATACGTGGTCCATTTATGATAGAGGGTGTACTGTACGGCGTAGTAGCCACAGTTCTGACTATTGGATTATTCTTCCCAATAACATTATGGTTATCTAAATTCACCACCGTATTCTTTGGAGGTATGGATATGTTTGCCTATTATGTAAATAATATTCTAGCAATCGGGTTTATCTTGCTTGTGGCGGGTGTCCTATTGGGAATTATATCAAGCTTTATTGCTACACGAAAATATCTGAAAATATAGATGGTACATATAAAAAACCGCAATAATTTGTTTTTTATATGTAATGTATGATACGATAGTACTATGAGTAAGGCTAAAAAATGCGCAATATCAGGAAGGGAATTCGACATCACAGATGATGATGTAGCATTCTATGAGAAAATAGGTGTACCAGAACCAGCACTGTGTCCCGATGAGCGTCAAAGACGTCGCTATGCCTGGCGTAATGAGCGCATACTTTATCGACGTGATTGTGATATGTGTAAGAAAAGTACCGTATCACTTTATGACAAGAGTAGTGATTACGCGGTATATTGTCCGGGTTGCTGGTGGAGCGACAGCTGGGATTATGCAGACTATGCTCGAGAGATTGATTTTACGAGACCTTTTTTTGATCAACTTCGCGAGCTGCAGAGAGCTGTGCCGCGACCAGCCTTGTTCTCTATGAACTCAGTAGATTGTGAATATACTAATCATACCGGATTTTCTAAAAACTGCTATATGAGTTTTGTTGCATGGGAATCAGAGAATGTGATGTACTCGTACTCGATTGTTCAGGGTAAGGATTGCGTAGATTGTTATCGTACAGAATATGGTGCAAATGAACTTTTGTATGAGTGTGTGAACGTGTATAGAAGTTATAAGTGTCAGTATGGTGTACAGCTAGAAGACTGTAGTGAATGTCGGTACTGTTTTGATTGTAAAGGAAGTCAGAATTGTTTCATGTCGTGTAATTTGCGTGGCGCTTCGTATGTTTTTATGAATGAACAGCTCGAGAAGGAGGAGTACCTTGAAAAGATCAGTGAATTTAATTTTGGTTCGCATGATGTGCGTAAGAAGTTATATAAAAACTGGATCGACATGATACAAGAAAAAGCATTACATCGTCCTTATGTTATAGAGCATTCTGTAAATGTTCATGGTAATTTAATTTTCAAATCCAAAAATGCACGAAATGCATTCGAAATAACTAATCAAGAAGATGTAAGTTATATCTACGTTGCAATTGATGCTAAGGATTCTATGGATTGTTATCATTATGGTGCAAATGGCTCCGAGTTGGGTTATGAGTGTCATGCTGGCGCTGGAAATTACCAAGCGCTGTCGGTTAATCTTTGCTATGATAATTCGTATATTTACTATAGTGATGTATGTAATAACTCTGAAAACCTCTTTGGCTGTATATCCGTAAAAAAGGGATCCTATATGATTCTCAATAAAAAATATTCTAAAGAAGAGTATACTGAACTCAAAGAAAAACTCATCATTCACATGAAAGAGACAGGAGAGTATGGAGAATTTTTTCCAATTGATTTATCACCTTTTGCATACAATGAAACACAAGCACAAGTATACATGCCACTAAGCAAAGAGTATGCACTAGAGCGCGGATATGCCTGGCAAGATGATATGCCAGGCACCTACGGCAAAGAAACCATACAGTCCGAAGACATACCCGACGATATTAAGGATGTAGATGATAGTATTACCAAAGAAATCCTGGTCTGCACAGAAACAGGTCGAAACTATAATATCGTCCCACAAGAGCTTCAATTCTATAGACAGAACAATATACCTATTCCACGTCTACATCCCGATGTGCGCTATCATAGACGCAATAGCATACGTCCTGATAGAAAGCTCTATGATGCTGTATGTTCTGAAACAGGTGAGTCTATACAAACAGCGTGGCCGCCAGAGAGACGCCCGAAAAGGTTGGTGAGTGAAGCGGTGTACAAGAAAGAAATTTTATAAGTAAAAAATATGCTATCATACCAATATGCAAGAAACAAAAGCATGCCAAAATTGTCATAATGATTTCATCATAAAACCTGAAGATTTTCAATTCTATGAAAAAATTGATGTGCCAGCACCGACGTTTTGTCCGGAATGTAGATTAATTAATCGCATGATATGGCGTAATGAAAAAAGTCTATATAAAAAACAGTGCGATTTGTGTCAAAAACCCACGTTCTCTATGTATGACGATGTACCGTTTCCTGTATATTGTCCAGAATGTTGGCGTAGTGATAATTGGAATCCTATGGATTATGCTCAAGAATATGATTTGAATAGAGGTTTTTTTGACCAGTTAAAAGAATTATTCGGGCGTGTGCCTCGTATGGCATTGTTGCAAATTAGCACAGTAAAAGATGTGCAGTTTGCTAATTATATTGCTAATAGTAATAATGTGTACTTGGCATATTCAATTGTAGCTTCTGAAAATATTAAATATTCTCATAATGTAGATCAATCGAAGAATGTTGTAGATTCATACGGCGTTACAAATGTCGAATTAGTATATGAAAACTTTCAATGCAGTGATACATATTCATCAACGTATCTTTCTAACTCAAAAAAATGTATGGAAAGTCACTTTTTGTTTGACTGTGTAAATTGTCAGAACTGTTTTATGTCGGCAAATTTGCGTAACAAAAACTATGTCTTTAGGGGGCAGCAATTATCTAAAGTTGAGTATGAAGAAAAAATAGAAGCACTTAATTTCGGTTTATATACAGAAACCAAGAAACTTGTTGATGAATTTATTGAGCTGCAAAAAGATTCGATTCATAAATATGCCAACCTTGTAAATTGTATTAACTCTACAGGAGATAATTTATCTTCTTGCAAGAACGTAGGGTACTGTTTCAATGGAGTAGGTATTGAAGATTCGAAATATTGTAACCGTATTGTTAATGGGGCAAAAGATTGCTATGACTTATCAGGTGCAACTCAGCCTGAGATGTGTTGTGAATTAGTCGGCGGTACGTATGCACCAAACAACTGTGTAGCATCTTACTATAGCGGATAATACTTCTTATTGTTCTTATGTATACGATTGTCATGCGAGCGATAATTTATTTGGATGTAATGCGTTACGCAAGAAAAAATATTGCATTTTGAATAAACAATACTCTAAAGAGGAATATTGGGACTTGGTTAGTCGGATTAAAAAAGATATGCAAGAGCGTCCGTATATTGATGCAAATAATAGAGCGTATGCGTATGGTGACTTCTTTCCGATAGATTTCTGTCCTTTTGGTTATGATGAAACTCTTGCTCACGAGTTTTTTCCTATGAAAAAAATGCAAGCAGTCGAGCGAGGTTTTAGGTGGAAAGATAAGGAAGTAAACACTCACAAACCAACTATCGATATGGCAACCATCCCTGATCACATTGCGGACGTATCGAATGATATCTTAAATGAAATATTAGAATGTGTGGAATCAGGGCGTCCTTACAAAATTACTAGAGAAGAATTAGATTTCTATAAACAAATGAATATTCCATTACCACGATTGCATCCAGATATAAGAGAAAATAAACGAGTACAAAGACATAGACTGCCTATGACGCTCTACAAAAGAACTACTGAAGATGGTGTTCATGTTATGACTAGTTATTCTCCTGATAGACTCGAGAAAATTTATTCTGAAAATGGGTATAATGATTTGATTTTGTAATAATGTACGCAAATAAAAAACCGCCTACGCGATTTTTTATTAGATATTAGATTTAGTTTTTCTTTCGCATAAATGACAACAATACAATAATCATTGCAAATATCGTCAGACACATCATAGGAATCGTAATATAGTTAAATACATGTACCCATGCGCCACTACAGCTTGCTGATTGCCCAATAACATTACATGCAGCACTTTCAGCCAGCTTCGTAGAGTTTTGTATCAAATAATGATAGATAGATATACAGAGACCAATACCCGACAATACGAGAGCATATTTTTTTATTGATTGGCGTTCTTTGGTGAATGTTGCAATACCTAGAATAAAGACCTGAGGGAATAAGAATATACGTTGCCACCAACAGAATAAACAGGGTTCAAAGCCGACTCCTGCTGAATAGACCATACTACCAATCATGGCTAACAACGCCGTTACAAAGGCAATAGGTACACCATATGCAACAATACCGTCACCGATACGTTTAACATATCCACGAGCGTAGGCGATACGCACCACCAACAGCGCTACTATTGCAATCTGTAAAATGATAACGCCAATACCTAATATGAGATCATATACTTGAATCCATAACATATCTAGGCTTCTAGGTCATTAGGTAATGGACAACCGCTGAGTTCAGACAATTCTTCAAAGGTTCGTTCTCCAGTTATACGTGTGCCGTCAGGTCCTTCCCATGTGGGATATGATTCGATTCCAGCATCAGCACATACAGAAGTTAATTCTCGATTAGGTGTTGAACACTCTACATAAGGGAGTGCCTTTTTAGCACGCCCGAACATTGCTTTTTGCGTAGCACAGCGAGGGCACCAATATGCTCCGTAGAATGTTGTTCCTGACTCATCGAGACATTGCGCGAAAGCCTCTTCAGATGTAGGTTCTCGATTATCATTAACACGCTGCACAATCAGAACAACAAGAGTAATGAGT
>Ga0136601_1000434_pt1 | contig 18112 bp, 35 predicted proteins | sample AntRauMFilla2699_FD_181020 | JGI IMG/M metagenome (GOLD analysis project Ga0136601, IMG submission 181020) | Saline lake microbial communities from Rauer Islands, Antarctica - Metagenome Filla 2 #699 | ecosystem: Environmental > Aquatic > Non-marine Saline and Alkaline > Saline | place... | reverse complement strand
AATCTCCTCCGTGACAGGGAGGCATCATACGCCAATATGCTGCAACAGTATATGTTTGCTACCGAGGTAGGATTCGAACCTACACAGAGAATTTCTTCTCCCAGATTCAAAATCTAGTGTCCTGCCTGTTAGACGACTCGGCAATAATTTGTTATCCGGCCAGGGTTCGAACCTGGAAATACATGAGCCAAAATCATGCGTGTTGCCAATTTCACCACCGGACAATATGCTACTTTCTTTTAAGTAGCTCGTACCATTCGTTGTTTTTATCCCAACATTGTGGCCGATAATCTCTGATATTCCAAGAACAATAAATTTTCTTGTATGACTTTCCGTCTGAAATATCGTTTTTATAGTTACGTACAGCCTTTGAAGCTAAACGTTTTCCTTTTCTAGTTCCACCTGTTATTTTAGGTGTTTTTCTAAAACTTCTTGACATAATTTCTAAGGTTTATTTTTTCCTTAGAAGACAGTATGGTTTTTCATAGTTTACAAATTTAATTAAAATTTATACAATAAAAAAATCCTGGAGAAAATGAATTCTCCAGGATTGATTAAGTATATTGATGACTTTTATCTAGAGAACATATAAGAATGGATCCGGCCCTTGGCCAGACTGACGATCATTTTGCATGTTTACTAGAGTTTTCATAGTGTTATTGTTTAAAATATACAGTATATATACAGATTATTATAAAAAGTTTTACTTTTATGAAAGTTTTTTAAGTTATTTTTTCTTTGTAGTTAGAATGATTAGCCATAGTTATACCAGAATATTCTGTTTTATATAGATTTCCGTATATTTGAGTTCGTTGCAATTTTAAATGATCGTAATCAAGTTTAACCGCATGTAAAGTATCATTGCCAGGTTTAAACATAACCAAAGAATTGTTTTTATTGATAATTCTTTTTGTTTCACACCAATCCCAGGGAACCCAAAATCTTTTTAAGTTGGTATGTTCTTTCCAAATCTTTTGTATATGTTGATAATCTGGTTTAAACTTTAGTAGATGCGTATGAATATCCATTTTTTCCGCAATTTCCTCGGTATTGATATTAATAAGATATGTTAACATTTTTTGGCGAATATCTGGGTGTGGAGATATTTCGTAACCTGTTAAATATTTTTGTATTACTGTGTAAATTCTTGTCTGTACATTAATTTCAAATTTTTGATGTAAAGCTTGTTTAAATTTATCAGAATTTAAGAATTTTTTAAGTTGATGTATCTCTTTCGATTTTTCATCATTTAATTTCCATACCATTCCAAATCCTTCAACAATTTCTCTGTTATTGATATTAAAATCTGTGCGATTATAAAACCAATCCAGATATTCCTTTACAGAAGTCTTACATCCTGGAAATTCCTGTATTGTATAAGATTTTTTTAATGTTGATATTAGTTCTTCTGTGTTTTCAAATTCTTTAAATTTGATAGTATCACATGTTGTCAATAAATCTAAATCTTCAACAGACAAAAATTCTTCTATATAAATATGAGGGAATGGCTCATCAACAAATTTTGCATCTAAAATTTTTTCAATTAAATAATCATATTTCATATCCAAAGTGTTTAAAGTCTTCATAGAAAAATTCTTGTACAATTTTCCTAGATTTTTGAGTATATCTTATTTCGGTGGGTTTACTAACGTTAAATTTTCCTAAAGGTTGATGGCAATCTAATTTATTCTGTATTTTGATAAAATCTTCATCTAAATTTTCAAATTTAAGAATTACAGTGTTATGATCTATAAATGATTTTTGAGTCCACCAAATACTATTAAGTAAACCAGGAGTTTTGTTGCTATCATTAACAAATGTTTCGAAACCATCATTTTCTTGACAATATAACATAAACTCACGATTACCTGGAATATTGTTATCACGGTAAGCTTTGGCTAATCTAAAATTATACCAACTAATCAATCTGTCATAAGGATTTCTAACACAAGCAAATGAAAAATTTTCTAATGAAATTTTAGATATTTGAGTATGTTTAGATTGTATTTCTTTAGAAATGAAATTATTATTTATCCAGTTAGAAATACTTGTACCTGCGGTCTTAGGTATGTGAATAAATAAAGTTTTATGTTCAGGTATAAATATTGCCATTAATTCATACTGATCATTAGATGAACCGTATAATTCTATACATATATTATATTATCAAAAGAATAAATGTGTATAGAATTTAAGCCTAGAGGCCTTAGATTTATCATGGATTAATAAAACTGGATAAATAAAAGAGTACCGATTATCGTTGCGTAATGAATACATTGATCAAATCCAATAGCTGTAAATGCACCAAAATTAGGAATTGCTGATCCATAATGTTTAGTTTCAAATTTCTCTTTAACAATACGAGATGTAAAATAATCAGTGAATGTATGTATCAAAAATGTAATTCCAAAAAAGATAAGTATGTCTAAGTGGTTTGACATATAAAAGGACCACATCATTGTCATAATAAAACTATAAGTAAAAGTGTGTGTTACCAAAGCTTTAAAATTGTGTGATTTGGCATTTGCCCATTTCTCATCTTGAAAAATAAAATCGGCAACCCAATGTGAAAAGACTATCCATAGAAAAATGGAGGATGCATCAATTGTTAGCATTGAACAAAGTTTAAAAGAAAGGCATCAATAATATATTTTTTGATACTTAAGAGTTTATATGAAGGACATAAGAAATATTGAATTGCTGATGTTGTAGCAATATATAATGCCGCAAATGTTATCAGAAAAAATAATACTTTAAGTATTTTATTCAAAGTTTTCATAAATGTTTTAATTTTTTAATAATTGCCTTATCTTGATCAATATCCCAAGAGACTCGAGTATTCTCATACCTAAAATCAAAGGTCACAGATTCCTTTTTGCCATTTGTAGGCGCGTTAACTACAAGTAAGTAAATACCCACATAATCGATAATTAAGAATCTTTCTTCGCGCATTGTTGTTTCAATTACACAATGTCCTAACTCATTAAAATTGCCACCCCAGAAAAAATTAACAACTACTATACTATCGGTGTAATGATCATTACCGGGCATAATCAAATTATGCGTAATTAATGTACTATCAATAATCTGAGAAACTAATACTGATCTTTTAAATTTGATTTTTAGTTTTAACTCACCTACTTCTTGAGTAGTATATGGATCTGGTTCATAAAACCTTTGAGTTCCTGCCTGTGAAAAAGTAAGGGTAGATACTAATAAAAAAAGAAGTACTATGAGATTTTTCATTACAAAGATTTTTTGACCATATCTTCCATATTACAATTATACATTTTAGAATCTATAGATTCATTTCGTTTATTTCCAATAGCATCACCATAAGCTTTTGCTAAAGGTAACAGTTTACTAATTTCTAGGTCAATATCTAAACAGTTTACTTTCATCTCTGGATCAATAATACAACCCGATAACCATCTGTGGTGACCATCAATAATAAAGTTATCTGATGAAGTTACAAAAAAGCTTTGTTTTTGTAAAAAATCTGATGATGATTTAACACCGAATTTTGCCGTCATACCTAAAGATTTATCAAAATAAATTTGTTTTTGAATCGGCCTTAGATCTTTAATACTCTTTTGTTGAATTCTAACTACAATTTTATCATCCTTCTTAGAAGTATCCTTTAAACCTCTTTCAAGAAAATCTTGTGCATCAGTTCCGCGTAAGCCTTCTGGAAAAGGTTTGTTATCTTTTGTAGTAGGTGACCAAGGATTTTTGATATCAATTTTACCTTGTTCTAATCTACGCTGAAAGTTTTTAACATCCTCGTTATTGATGACTGGCATTTCTTTACGTTTAGTTTTACCTAAACGAGTCGCTTGATTCTTTGCGAATTCAAATCTTTTTACGAAATCTTCAATTTCATCTTCGTAATTAAATTTTGATTTTTCGTATTGTTCCTTTAGAAACTTTTCTGCTTGTTCAACGCTAATTTTTACCAATTCTAATTTACCAGCAGCTTCTCCTCCGCCCTCGGCTTCTTGAATTAGTTGTTCATAAAGAAATTCTTGAAATGATAATATTTTCATAGTTTTATTTTTTTTATTTATATGTCCAATCTTCAAAACAACCTATTCCAGCTGATCTGAGTTTCATTAAAACATTAGTTTCGAGTTTTTCACCAAAATCGTTTAATTTTGTAGTCGTTTGTTCATCCTTTGATTCAAGATCAATTTTCCCTTTATCAAATATAAGTTTTAAGTTAATGCTGTCACCAAATTTTCTTTCACCTTCTTTAGGCCATCTAACTTCTATTTCATAACCAAGAAATCCGTCCATTTTTGGAATGCCCCGCTTAACTATTATTTCCGCATTTTTAGCAACCTTCTTCTTTTCAGCTTCTTGTCTTTTTTGATAGACCCCAGATTTTTTGTCCTTGGTTTGTTGTAAACGTTCCTTTTCAATTTGATCATTATGGTTTTTAACCATATCGAAGGTTTTCTTACCCTTTATCGTAAGATCCTGTTTTTCATTGACAAACTCATCAAATGTTTTCATATTTTATGTATTTTGGTTATATATCTCTTTGGAATAATGCCTTTCCATGCGAACTGACCAGAAGTTCTAATACCACTAATATAATCAGCCTTAGGTTTTTTCCCAGTCATAATAGAATGAATTAATAATTGATGACCTGTGAAAAAATCATCATCTGTTACAATTCCTTGAGTTGGTAACATTTTAATTTCAACAACAATAGGATTAGACTTAATTTCTTTATTTTCTAAAGATACGGTAGTATGTTCAGCGTAAGTTTTGGCTTGTTGAAAATCTATAGTGAAATAAACATTTTTCTCACTATAATTATCTATGTAACCTTTATCCCAGTTTTGATTATCATCAAAATAAAGACCAGGTAAAACCCCCTTTGATTTTATCTCTTTTAAATAATGATCTGATGTTCCATGAAACGCAATAGGAATAAACTTAGAGAAATCAGAGTTATACTTTAAAACGTCTGATAATTTAGTGCTACCAAAAACTATTTGAGTCGCTTGCTTATCACCATTAAAAGTAAATTCCCAAGTATTATCAATAACTTTGTCTCTGTATAGATCTGATAAAGCTTGTTGTACTTTGCGAATAAATCTGAATTCGGACCGATCATCATAAGTATACATATTAGAAATAGATTTCTTTTGAGTATCAACCTCAAATCCTATATGTTGTCCTATTTGAAAAACCCGCATGGCATCAAATTCTTGATACATGAGAATACCATTAACCCAAAAAACTTTAAATTTTTTAAGACCTTCAACAAGTTCTTTGTTTTCGACAGATCTTAATTCATTAAGAAAAGGTTGATATTTTTTGAGATAATCCAATTCTTAAGAAAGTTTTACGACATCTTCGTTAGTACCGCTAAAAATATTATTTTTATTCTTTTTACTTTCATTTAAAAAATCTTCAAATGTTTTAAAATTTTTCATAGTTGTTTTTTTTAATGTGAATTATATATCTATGAAAAAAAGTGAAAAATGGTGGACCCGGAGGGAATCGAACCCCCTTGTATTCTGGTTAAAAGCCAGGAGCAAAGGCCAAATTTTGCTACGGATCCATTAAAAAAGGGATGGCCAAAATTAATTGACTATCCCTTAGAATAAGATTTAGGTAATTAATCTGTGTTTAGATTAACAGCCTGTTTTTTACTGTTAATCCATCATTGTTTACTTTTCTTAGATTTCATAAAAATTCTCATTTCTTCTTTTATTCTTTTATTTGTTTCAGCTATACTAGCTTTAGGTATAATTGCATACTTACCTTTGTTTACTGATTCAAAACTTACTTTTAATCTTTTAGACATTTTACTTCGTCTCAGTTAACAGTAATTTTATTAGTGATGGTATAGATTTTTGTGTAGCTTTACTACGACCTAATTCCACAAATGCAAGACTACGCAAATCTGTATCTGTTAATCCATTTAAAAATGCTTCTGCATCATCGTCATTATCTATATTGGATAGTGTTTTCAAAGCTGCTGCACCATTTTTTCTATTCAATTTAACATTAGATTCACCTTCATTGATGAACTCACTGAAACTTTGTATGTTTTTCATATTACTTTTTTTATTTCCTACATTCTTAATCCATTCACGAACTCTGGTGTTTTCCCTTTCGATTATCTCTATCTCTCTGTTCATGTCGTTTCTTAAACCATGTATTTCTTCTAATAAAAACTCCTTTTGCTCCAATCTCTGTTCATCGTTATCTATTATTTTAACCATTCCAGCACCTATAGTTGCACTTATAACAGCAACGGCAATAATAAGACCTATTGAAACTCTTATCTGTTTTTTAGTTTCTTCTACATCTCCAAGCATTTATCTTTTATTAATTTGTAGATTATATATCTACAGAATAATAATAAGTTGTTATTTTCTAACAAAACATTCATCTGTTTTATGTTAAGTCTTAATACCTAGTTACCCCGACGGGATTTGAACCCGCGATCTCCTCATTGAAAGTGAGACGTGTTAGACCACTACACTACGGGGCAATATTTCTTTGCCATAGCCAGTCGTCTAATTCAATGATTAGCCGACTGGCTTAATCTCAGGTTCTAATATGGAAGTTAAAGTTTTCATTTTCTTTCAGTTTAATTTGCGCTTGAGGTGAATTATGATATCACGACCCTCGTCTTAACAGGACGGCGCTCTGCCTCTGAGCTACTCAAGCATGTACGAATTTTTGCTCCTGGGGAGAATTTCGAAATCTCGACCTAACGGTTAACAGCCGTTTGCTCTGCCTCTGAGCTACTCAGGAATATTTGTGGACACAGTGGGAATCGAACCCAAACAATTTCGTTGCAAACGAATTGACCTGCCGTCGGCTTCTGGCACATATATGTGGAGGATACCGGATTCGAACCGGTGGCCTATTGCTTGCAAAGCAATTGCTCTAGCCAACTGAGCTAATCCCCCATTTTAGTTGCACGGGCTAAGAGAATCGAACTCTTTCCTATGGTTTTGGAGACCATTTGGCTACCTTAGCCTAACCCGTGTATGTAATGTTTTACAAATATAAAAATTTATTGAACATAAAAAAATCCGGATTCAATTAAGAATCCGGATTAGTTAAAATATTTTGTTCAATATTAACAGTCCGGAAACTTTTTCCATTCATTATTCGCCTCAGCCGCCTTATTGGCAGATACAGAATTAGCGATATTTTTGAATGCAGTTTTCATCTTGTTAAATTGTTATTGTTTTAAATATACAGTATATATACAGATTTTTGTAAAAAGTTTTACTTTTTTAAAAGTTTTTTCAATTAGTTTTTGTATGTTATCAATTTAGAATCAAATGGTTTATCCTCTTTAGGAAAACCAAACATACCAAACACATGATTTAGAATGTTGTCTGCCTGTGCACTACTTGTTAAATCCATATCAAATCCCCCATAAAGAAAATCAAAGCCCTTACCAGTAAATTTTAATCTCATTATGACTGGACCATGATCATCATCAAACTTATAGATTTCATATATGTTGTCATTTCTCATTGGAGGATACATGGTATATGGCGTACTACCTATTTTAAATGGATAAACACCATTAGTTTTTGGAGTAATAGGTCCTTTAGCCTCGTTAATACTGAATTCTTCAAAACTTTTTATATTTTTCATAATTTTTTATCTTGTATTACCTATTTTTTAGATTTCCCTTTTTCTGTTGAAACTAAGAAAATATCACCGATATAATTAACGATATAAGAACCACCATCATAATCAACTCCATTTATTGAACTTCAAATGATCCTTCTTCAATATCATGAGCTTTAGGACTTCCTTCGGGATGTATTTTTTTCAATGCATCTACAACAATCTTAGCTGCCCTTTGAACATCTTTGGTTGAGGCCGGAGCAAAGCTAGACTCGTTTATAAATTGTTCGAATGTTTTTCATTGGTAGGTGTTATTTTTTATTTTTTACGAATACATTTCGATATCCCATTGGATACGTTCTAATGGATGTTCATCATAAACCTCTTTGGCTTGTACATAATCAATAAGACCTGGTTCAAACTGAGAATTTCTTGCCATATCATATGCATTTTCAGCTCCACCATGTGCAGCTTGATCTTTAATCCATCTTTTGTATTTGGCTTTAGTCCAACCACCAAACTGTTTATCACCTTTATTCCAAGCAGTTCTAGGTTTTTTAGCTTTAGCTGGTTCTTCTTGAAAAACATCAGTATCATTCTTCCAGTAATCAATTTGGTTTCGATAAGTTTTAAGATGATTATCACCTACCTTTTCTTGTTCTCTAGGACTTTTTTCTCTAAACATTTTTCCTATTTCCATCTTTAGCTTTTTGGCCTTTTTAGGATCGGTTTCTTTATGTAGCTCGGCTTTTAAATCTCCTAGTTTACCTTCATTAAGCTGATTCTCGTTAATAAACTCGCTATATGTTTTTACATTTTTCATTTTATTCTTGTAATTTTGTAAATAGTTCTCTAACATCCGTTTCATTATCTAATGTCATAGTTGAACTACCTTTGAATAACATACGACCTTGAAGTCTTAATGCAATAGTTGCATAATCGTAGTCATTTGTTTTATACATATCCTTTGACATACTTTTTCATATTGTATTTATTTTAAGTATATATCTCTAGTTATAATCATTATTAATAGGCACGTAGCGCATATAGATGTTTGCCACCAACTCCGAATTTGCTGCATTGATATGAGTGTTATATTCATTACTATGAACGCTGACCAAAACAATTTACTTTTCATTTTTATTTGGGTATAGAATTTCCAATAATGTGTCTCCTTTCGGCTCTTTGATTAGGTTGGTGAGCCTAATTTCAATAGCCTACATCATTTCCCATGAGTCGGTTTCATTAAACTTAAAACCCATGTCGTTTGCCGTTGCCATATTATTCGCTGAAGTATTTGTTGTGGTGTTGGTTCTGTCATATTATGTATTCTTATACTTTTACATAAGTTATAGTCTCAACTGGTTTAGCTAGAAAAAATGAATAATGATGCTCACAATCTTCAATCATTTGTGCTTCACTAAATGTATTAGTCACAAGACGTATACCAAGTATACCGATTGGTATTTCGATTATAGTTTCACTAGTTTCGTACCATCTTCGTTTATCTACGTTTAGATCAGTAACTAAATAAGAATCTTTATCCTCAAAATATTCTTTATAGATTTCCTCAGGAAGATCTTCTTCCCATTCATAAGATTTTTGATGTATTTGAAGATTATTTAAATGTTCAACAAGTTGTATGATATTCATTTTCATAATTATGCTAATCTAAATTGTTTAAGAAATTCTCGCAGATCTACTATTTTTTGTGCTTTTTCTGAATTATCTGAAAATTTAGAAAGCCATTCTAAATAATCACTGTTATCTAAACCATCAAATTCAGGATATTTTTCCTTGTTATAAATTCTTTCATCAACAAGGAAAACAATACCAGTCAATTGGTATCCTAGATCAGACTCACAAAAATAAGCAAGCTTAACATCTAGTTCACGCAAAGTTTCTAAATGTTGATTTAATGTTCCTTTGCGTAAAGATGTACCATTTTTTTGAAATGAATAGTTTGTTGTACCACCATTTAAAATGATAAATGTTTTACATTCCTGGGACCATTTCTGATAATCCTCATCGTTATAAAATTGGTTAGCGTATTCGACTACTGCGTGTCCAAATTGAATACCTTGTTGGATTGGACTAAGATTATATGGTACAAGTCCATACATACGCAAGTCATCATTTCCGTTTTCAAATGCCCCCTTTTTAAATACCATCGTTTTCAATTTCTGACCAAATATTGGTTTTATGTAAATAATAAATGTTGACTTCTTTAATACTTGCGTAAGAAGTATCATCTTCTCGATTAGGATGTTCTAATTTTATTTCTATTCCCTCGATCTCTGAATCAAATAATTCCTCTAACTCATCGACGAAATTTTCCATCAATTCTTTGAATTTTCCCCGCCTTTCTTTAATCATTTTCATTATTTATAATTTTATTGGTCTGAAAAAAGAACCAGCGAAGAAAGCCAATGTCCATTTTTGATTGTATAAGTATAATTGTTTGAAAGTCTCTTGAGAAACTTATGTTTTGAAAATTTATTGCATTTTTAAATAATGGTGCTATTTGTTGTTTGCTAAATCCTGCTAATCCACAACCTATCTCTGTAACTAGAAATTCTAATTGAGGATTATCTTCAACAAATTTTAAAAAATCAATAACGTATTCTTGTATTTGATTTAATTCAAGTGATACAATATTACGATCCTTAGTAGGAATAGCATATGAATTACCACTTAAACCCACACCTACACCTAATTTGGCTCCAACCTTTCTTGCAAGTTTAGCAGCGCCAGCGCCGTGGATTCCTGCTTCATTACTTCCAAAGACAAATATTTCATTTTCTTTAAGTTTATCAACGTTAATAAATTCGGAATGAGTTTTAAGTAATGGCATCTTAATTTATAGAATTTTCCCAAGTTTTAAATTCTGGGTGTTTAGCATTTTCTTCTGGTGATTGTTCAGTAACATTTATAAATGTTGAACTGTTAAATCTTATACCTGGAAACTCCTGTAAATAAACATCGGTAGAGAATGCCTGTACATGAGTTTTTTCAATAGTATATGTATTACCTATTATTAGTAGTTTTTCTGCTCTATCTCTAGCTCTATCATAGCCATTTCTTATAGATTTTTTAGTAACTGTAACTTTATGTCCTTTTAGTGCCCAAATATTCATATTTTCCACATTATTTTTTTCTCGTTTTTCCTATTAACCTTTACCCACTTAATTCCTTTGTCTTCCATTATCAAAATATCAGAATATGATGTATAGTTTTCGAAAGGTTCTTCATGAGAATTATCATCTCCTACATTCCGTATAATTTTACCTGTGAAATTATCACCGATAGGTATAAATTTCCAAGTACCATCATATTTAAAACGTACTTCTTGTCCATTTGAAAAATACAAAATACCATCATCGGCCTCAGTTTCTTCATGAAGCGATATTGATTCTATTGAAAGAATATCGTCACTAGTTCCATAAAATATCATAGTTTTTCTAATTTTGTGTTTTTCTTATATCTTTGTTTCTTTAATTTGACTATTATCGGTCCTCTTTTATTTTCACTTATTGCTTGATTAACCTTTTTCATTGCCTCAGGATCTGCTAAAACTTCATGACCTTCATCCGAAACTATTTTAGCATCACATTGATCAATAAGATTTAATAAGCTTTTAATAAAATGAATCATGATTTTCTATGTACATATGCTGCAAACATACAATACGCCGCAATATCAACTGCGTTATCTCTAATTTTGACTAGTAATTCTTGAGTTGCAGTTTCTGGATTTTCGTTATCAAAATCAAAATTTTCCTTTAGTTGATTAACAAGATTTTGGGATAATTGATACATTCTAGCTAATTTAACATAAGCAAAATCGACAAGTACATTAGCGTCCATATCTATCCAGGCCTGTCCATAGTCATGATTCTTATCTAGGATAATTTGTTTGGCGTCACTAGAAACTTCTTCGATTCTTGATTTAATATCGGATATTAGTTCTTTATCAAATGTTTCTTTAATTGACGCCCCTATTTTATTTTTATCGAAGGACCAACTTGCATTGATATAAGCTAATAAAGAATAATTTGCAGCCTCATATAATGAATCAGTAATTAGTTCGTCAACTTTAGAATTTGTCGTAAACAAATTCTTGGCTCGTTTTAATTTTGTTTCTATTTGTGATAGAATAGTTACTGGTGAAAAAATTAAAAAACTTGCACCGTAGTCTTGAAGCTTGGATTTTGAAATATCTTCGTTGTGTTCTAAACCATCACATATTTCGCTGATTTCTGTTGTCATTTTTCTGTTAATATTTTTCGATTTCTTCCTTTTTCACCTGGATAAAGTGTATGTAAATAATCTGATTGAAAAAGTTCTTTAGATTCAATATTCATTAATGATAATTTACCATGATATGAAGCACCAGTATCCATATTACATATTTTATGTATTTGTACTGGTAACTCACTTGATAATTCTGAATATGAATTTAAAATAGTAGGATTATGTCCTACGTAAATGTTTCTAAATTCTGTACCTTGAGCTCGAGCCCAATCTTCTTGAGTAGGATCAGGTTTTTCTGGATCTAACTCTTGCATCCTTAAATATGAAGATTGTTGCCATAAACTCCTGTCCCAAAAATACAGAGGATTCTCTCCCCGAGGTGCAGGTTCGCTCGAATAAGGAGTTATTGGTTGATTATGAAAATTTGATAAAGCATCGAAACCTGCATGTAAAAAAACATTAGAATTTTGATCAATATAATATGCTTGATAATTTTCTATAAACCAATTCATATGTTTTTCAACATAATCCCAAGATTTACCATCATAAGATTTTAGTGTAGCTTCGCCACCTTGCGTTAACCACATAGAAAGTTCATCCATATCACTCCGAGAAAGTTTTTCCTTTTGTGTGTATGGAAGCAATCTTAAAACCCAATTGTCATGATTACCAATAATCAAAACTAAATTTTTGACCTTCATCAGAATATCGACAGCCTGTGCCGATTCGGACCAACCATCGTAAACGTCACCTAAACATATCAATTGATCATTTTTAAAATCAAAATCGGCCCTTTCTAAGACCTGACTTAAACCTCGAGCTCCACCGTGAATATCACCTAGTACATATTTATTCATATTAAACTTCTATAATATCTCCACATTCGTTTGTGACAGTAAATGAACAATTTTCAAACATCCTTTTTCTTCCTACCTTATCACACACATTTTTATTTACAATAGCATCTATAATATCATCAAATGGTGCTGGTCCAAAATCTACAGAGTCACCATAAAGATGAAAGGTATGAATTTCATGGTTATATGCAAACCAGCCTCCACCGATAACATTTTCGATATTCTTAGCAAGATGTTTATGAAAAACTACTTTACCCATGATCAAATGACCATCTTCAATAATAAATTTAGGATATTTTTCCATTATGATTCTTTCCAGTGATTTTTAGTAATTTTATGGAACTGTTTAATCTTGTCTTTTTTCTTTAATATTATATTCCGATCTATGGAAAAAGTTTTACCATAATTCTCATTGACTATTTCTATTAGAGTATATAGATCATGAAATTCTTGATTTAGTTTTTCCAGACTTGAACCTCGACGTACATTATCATGCCCAAAACGAATAATTTTAGATGCGCATTGGACAATTTTTGCCGCAGATTGACTAATTTCGAAAGCTTCTTGTGATACTTCAGCAGCTTCTTCCATTAATAATACTAAATGAAAATGTTCATCTTTCATATTTGTAAAAAATTATCTGCTAATTTTTTACAGTAATCAGCAATAACTTCACCAACCCCAGTTCTCAGTGTAATTTTTCCCATCTTTTTATTTTTCTTTGTAATTTTCAGCGTGATGTTCTTCCATTTCGTAAGTATCAGAGAAGTGTTCATTATAATCTACTGATATCTCAGATTCACTTCCATTAATCAAGCTTTGCATAACATGAAAACCTGCACACGTTAATGATTTTTCTCCGCGGACAATAGAGCCTTGTTCTTCTTCATTAGGATGATCTTCATAAACAATACCTGTTTTATGACAAACAAAATCATTATAAGGATTATCGGCACTTTGAGCAAATTCAAAAGCTCGGTCGGGATGTACATACAGTGTATTCTTTCTTGAGAAAGGGCATAATCCACAACATTTTTTCATAACACCACTCATACTATAGGTCTTAAAATAGTTTTTTTACACATCGCTTTCATTTTCATATTTTGCCTTTAATTGTAGATACTTTTGTTTTTCTATTTTAGCTAACAATTTTTTAGCTTCAATTTCATTTTTTTCTTTTAGTTTGAGGTTTGCTTTTTCTTGATTAATTCGTTTATTCTCAAAAAATTTGACACCTTTATTCAATTCTGAAAACATGATGTACCAAGAAGCACTTTCGCGATATCCACCAAAACCAATATCAAATATTACTTCGATTTCAATATCTTCTTCATCATTTGGATCATAAATAGATATACCATCAACTTGTGAATGTTTATATCCTGATTTAGCACAAGCAATATCTATCGCCCCTTTATAAATCTGTTGCAGAGAATCTTTTAAATTATCTAAGTTCATCATTTTGTAAAGTTTATTGCTTTTTGAATATATGTGTGATACTGTTGATAATGATTGATTAAATTCTTCTTGAGATATAGCTTTACAGCTCCTTACTCCTAATGAATTTGGTTTAAACCAATCTATATCCATTTTCCAACTTTCGTTAATTTTTACAGCATTCTGTGTACTTTTAGCTCCATAATAAACAAATTCTACAGTATGTGCTTCAAAATTATTTATCTGTAAAGTATTATATTTTGTAGGTCCTTCAAGAAATGACAAATATATTACAGATATGTTATTAAAATTAATGACGAAATATTTTTGTGTAAGCACTTGAGAAATTAGTTTTTCTCTCTCGATTCTTCTTTGTTCTGTGAACTCTTTTGCTAAAATCTCTTCTTGTTGAAGTAGTTCAAGTACTTCTTTAACTGTGTGATTTTTGTATTTCTGTAAGTAATCTTTAATATGATCCATTTCCTTTATTTTTATTGATATGTAAATATAATCAAATAATTGACATAAAAAAGGTCTAGTTAAAATATTTGAACTTAGACCGAAAGTAAGCTTTACTGTTCTTAGAATACTTACAGTAAATTATATTAATCTTTTGGACAAAAAGTTTTAGTTTTTTACTTTTTAACAAATATTTAACATTTAACATTTAACATTTTCTAAATTAAAACTTTTTGAAAATAACTTAATATATATTCCATATTACTTGGGGCCGACCGGTTTCGACATGATATATTGTTCATTGAAGTGCGAGCAGAGTTAGATGGAAACTCTATAATAACCTATCAATCGCTAAATGGCGAATCATTTATCTCTGAGGACGGAGTCCTCAACCTTAACGGTTCTACCGTTGAGTTTGCAGAGCCTGCTAAATTAGCAGCGTAAGCAACGGGTGTGTAACGTACCTAGGAACAGAAAGTTACATACGGAAAAAGGGATTGTAGTACTATCCCAGAATATAAGAGAATCCCTGAGGAAGAAATTCCAATACCCATTAAGATCGTCTCTATTATATTCTGTTGAGCAAATGAAAGATAAACTCAACAAAAAAGTTACTTTCAAAATTTTGATCGTTTAGAAAAATGATACACGCTCGTGAATGACTTTAATTAATAAATATCGTACACGGGGGTTCGAATCCCCCCGGCTCCAAACGAAGCCTTTTCTTAGATATATAATCTATGGAAAGGCTTCACTTTATTTACAAAACAACGTGTAACGTCACGGATAAGTTTTACATAGGAATGCATTCAACGGATAATCTAGTGACAGTGACCTAACGGTTGCCTCTTCTGTTTTAAACTTATAAAAACTAACATTTTGAAAAAAGCAATTTTTAGATTTAGTTTCGACTGTGGACGCGGTGGAGATTTAGAAGGGACTTTCATTTCTACTCAAGAAAAAGTAGATAAATTAATTGAAAGTGAAATTGAAGTATATTTCGGAGAAGTTTTAGGAAAACATTCTGAGGTGTATGGGACTATAGAAGAATTAGAAATAGATTTTATTTCGGATAACCCAGAAGTAGTTAAAGTAGTAGAAGATCATGGTCTTTCAAACGGTCATAACCCCTTTGAATATCAGACTTTGAATTTTGAGTTTGATGGTGAAACACTGGATATTACTGTTGATGAGGCAGTTGACATGTTGATAAAATCGGAACTAAAAGTATAAATTTTTGATTACACATTTATGGAAAGAACTTTATTGATTAATTCAATTTCGTTTCTTTCCATATTTTTTTGCCATTTTTTATGATTATCAGTTTTAATATTAATCTTGAGTTGATTTTTTTCCAGACCTACAAAATCACACATTGAATCATAAGTAGTCTGAGATTCAAGAACCATTTTATCATAATCAATAACCAATAAATTAGAAGGTATTTGTCTTTTCATTTCTTCTAATTGAAGTTGGTGTGACTTGACTTTATTTGCATATTTTTCAATTTGTGAGTATGATCCAAACTTATCATAGTTTTCTTGTGTTATCCCTAAAAATTTGTTTTTTTGAGACATATCCATTATGTCATACCAATGTTGTACACCACCATGAGATTTCATAGAGTTTATAATTTGATATGGTTCTCTTAAAATGTATATGAATTTTGATTGTGGAAATTCTTGTATGATCTTATCGTAAAACCACATTGTGACATGGTTTTTCTCAATAATAACATCAGTCTTCTGTAAATTATGATAGCCTTTAATAATAGTGTCGACAGAAGCATTCGAAAAATTTTTTTGAATTGCAATACTTGAAGCTGTAAACTCATTTGTATTTTCATATCTAATTTTGACTTCATCTGAAGACTCAAAAAAATTAGCAGCTAAATGCGTACCACTACGACCACAACCTACAATAAAAACTATCATTTAAATGGACAAGATTCTAATAATTTTAAAGCATCATAATTTGAAAGATTTTCACTGACAAATAAATAGTTACCAGGTTGACTTGGTTTTTTATAATCTATACCAATCCCAGAATAGTAATCCTTAAACTTAAATTCGCCTCCACATAAATTGTGACCTTGGACACGACACACAGGCATTCCATACGCATGTGCTAAAATTAAGCCATGTAAACTTGAGGTGACTAATTTTTCACATGATCTTACTTGGTCTATAACATTTTCAATTTTGTCAAAAATATCAATAATTAATGCTCCTTGAAAATCTCGAGTCCAATTCTCATTTTTATCAATATAATGTGGCAGTATACCTATTTTATGTTTAATTTTGACTTTTTGGTTGTAATAAAGCGGAAGTAATAAAGCAGGATCACCATAAACTTCAGGACATTCTATTTGATTACTTATGAATTTGTCACGTGAAAGTTTACCACGAACAGCACAAATTTTTATAGGATTGGATACTGGAGAATCTTTTAAGATAAATCCTGAACCCCAAATAATAGAATGTTTATTTGCTGGGAGTATGCTACCTACACCATAATAACGTATCGTATCCGATGTATCAGACATACTAATAGTGTTAATTTCTTTACCTGAAATTTTTTTAGCTAACCAAGGTGAAAGTTTGTCACCAAAGTTTTTACCACCTTCGCCTGTCCACCAAGCAAGATTAATTTTTTCCATTTAATATTTCTTTACCAACGAAGGGTACATAATGTTGCCAGCCAATCGCGTCACATTCCGCCACAGAATTCTTCATGTCTTTAGATTCCCAATCACCTGAAGTATCAACCCAACCATTATATTTTATTAATCCATTTTCCTGAATATCTAAAATATATTCCATTTGATCGTTAACCATACATCGTTTAGTATATTCATCATGTTCTCCACCAAACTTTTTCTCGAAGACATACATATAACCATGTCTTGTAATACAATTTCTATGTAAAGCTATAAAAACACCGTTGATATGCCAACCTCGTTGAATTGGTATATCTTTATGAATAGTATACTCTGCATAATATTTGGGATCATCTCTTAACATATGACAATAATGATCAATTCCAGTTTTTTCCATTGCATAAGAATATGTGGAAAAACAATCTGATGAAATAATTTCTATATCGTCATCTAATAGGAAAAAATGTTCATATCCAAGATCATAAAAATATTTCATTGCAGTATTTTTTGAATATGCGACTCCTCTATTTTTTTGTAATTCTACGATTTCGAATTGCTTAAATTTCTTAAGCAATTTTCTGTGTTCCTCATTATCCGATCCATCATTAATTACGATAATATGATGATCATTTGAAAAGGGAACTAAAGAAGCAAGACATTCCTCAATTATTTTAATTCTTTCTTTGGAAGTGTCATTGTCAGCGTATGTAGATACGGCTATACCGATCATAGAAAAAGTTTTTAGTAGATTATGTAGTAGTATATATCCTTAATAATTTAGTGACATAACCAGTTTGTTCCATCAAAGAAAACTAATACAGTATCAGATC
>Ga0136601_1000428_pt1 | contig 18199 bp, 19 predicted proteins | sample AntRauMFilla2699_FD_181020 | JGI IMG/M metagenome (GOLD analysis project Ga0136601, IMG submission 181020) | Saline lake microbial communities from Rauer Islands, Antarctica - Metagenome Filla 2 #699 | ecosystem: Environmental > Aquatic > Non-marine Saline and Alkaline > Saline | place... | reverse complement strand
CTATCACTTGGAATAAACCTTTATAAACTGAGGCTTTGGATAGAGGGTTTCGGCCGATAGATGTGATTGCAGTTTTAACAGTGCCATACAGCAGCCCAGAAGTAGCGGTAAGCGTAACAGCCATAACCGCGAGAGAAGTAAATAACCTAAGCGAAGAAACCGGTTTGCCTGCTATATTTTCACCAAGCTGAGCTAGGAATGGAGGGACGATAGAGTTATTGCCTTGATCAGGTCTGACTTGGATTCTAATTTTACCAAAGTTAGCATTGAGAGCAATGCCGTCAGATGTTTGGACCTCTTTCGTACCAAGTGTCGGACTGTCCGCATCGAAAGACTGGAGGGCGGTGCCAACGGTAGGTTCATCTTTTGTGGAAACCATAGCGATACCTTCGATTGGCGAAATAGTGAGTGGATCTCCAATCCTAATAGGCCCATTAACATCTGTGACAAAGACATCAATCGGACCAACCGATGATACGAGAACTTTATCTTCTCCTGGATCAACCAAAAAAGCGCCTTCTGTATCAAGTACGACTACGCCGAATAAGCGTGCTCGATTATCATAATTTGCTCGTTCTACTTTTTCTTCATCACCATCAACTAGGCTCACCACTGTACCGGGTGGAATATCGCTATCTGCAGCATATGGTTCAGGAAAAGAGGCGCTTGCTAAAGCTGGAAGCCCAATGAAAAAAATTAAAATACCGGATAAGATAAGCGTTTTAGACATCTAAAAATACTTTAACATTATTGTTTATAACATGCACTACACCCCGAGTAACCGGAATCTGCTCAATATCATCATCTACTGTACGTATGGCAATATCTCCCTTAGAAACCAAAGACAGAAAATTTGCATGACCTGCCAAAATATCAAATGGGCCTGTTTGATTTTGAGCGGATACAGTTTTGGCCTCGTCGCTAAAATACGTCTTACCTTGAGAAAAAACTTTAACCTGCAGATTCCCATTTATTTGGTGCTGGGCTTGCTCTTTAGTCATATCTTGTTGCTGTGATTGCTCGCTATCAGCCATTAGACAATAATCTCCTCAATACCGTCGAGTGTTTTATCGAGCTCGGAATACTCACCGGGAATACCAGACAAATCCTCAACTACGAACATAGACTGCGTAAAGAACGTTATAAGTTTTTTAGCTTTAGCGTAATCTGCGCGGTCGATAGGGCTCAGTTCGTTCTCGCCAATAATTGCGATAATATTCTTAAGACTCTCGTATTTCTGCATGATTCGTTTCACTCGTCCAACCAACTGATAGTGTCGCTCACCCACAATATCGGGACTCAAAAGACTCGAGTTGGTACGGATAATATCAACCGCTGGGCGAATGCCCTGCTCTGCAATTTTACGACTAAGCACAATAACCGAATCCAGCTCGTGGCTGATCATCTGCACTGCAGGGTCAGAAAGGTCATCCGCTGGCACATAAATTGTTTGGACAGCAGTGATGGAACCGTTTTCGTTTGAACTAAGCCTATCCTGCAGAGTCTTAATATCCGAGAATATAGTTGCCTGGTAACCGCCCTCACTTGGAACTTGGTTTAAAATTGTCGAAAGCTCGTTTCGAGCCTGCACATATCGGTACATGTTATCCGCGAAAAATAGAATATCTTTCTTTTCTTCATCTCGGAAGTATTCCGCCAGAGTCACTGCAGAAACACCAACAATTGAACGCATGGCTGGATTTTCATTCATTTGACCAAAATACATGACGGTATTATCGAGCAGTTTTCGATCGATAAGGGTTTCGTGTAGTTCGTGACCTTCGCGAATACGCTCACCGATACCGGCAAACATGGCGAGGCCTGAGCCACTTTTAGCTACGTTATTAATGAGCTCCATAGTCAGCACTGTCTTACCAACACCCGCACCGCCAACAATACCAATCTTGCGACCCTTAACAAACGGTGTGAAGAAATCGAGCACCTTTATTCCGGTCTGCATGATTTCTGGCTTACTAACTTCAAAATCAGCTGAAGATTCATTACCTACGGCAATATCTCTGGTTTTATCGCGAGACACTTCAGGGCCTTTGTCGATAGGCTGCCCGAGAGCGTTGAACATACGACCAATCGTCTGAGCACCGACAGGCACTTCTATACCTTTGCCTGTACGATCAACTTCCATACCTTTATACAATGTTCTCGAAGCTTGCAGATTAATACAACGTGCAGTTGTGGCGGTTAAAAACGACTCAACTTGTAGCATGCTTTTTTGCTCGTCGTTACAAAGTAGAACTTCACGAAGATTTGGTGGATCTTCAAGAAACTCAACCACAACCATGAGCCCACGTATTGCTCTAACACTACCCTTACTCATGATGCACCCCCGTTAACGAGCTTCATACCGGTGATAATTTCTTTAAGCCGTTCATCGGCTTTTGAGCGTTTTGCGCGATTAAATTGGAGACGCAAATCATCGGTCATTTCGCCGGCACGATCATGAGCGGCAGTCATAGCTCGAAAACGCGACGCATACTGGGCAAGTTTTGATTCGAAAATAATCTGAACCAGCGCAACTTGCAACATAGTAGATTCGAGATATTTTACTACGTCACGATCTGACGGCTCGAATATGTAGTTACTCGTTGTGATAGCCTCACCAAGCTTAATGTCATCACTAAGGCTTTTCACTGCTGCCTGCAAACTAATCGACTTTACGTCTTGACTCGTAAGTGAAATATATGTTTGGTAAAAAGCCGTTGTTTGCGGATAACGAGTAATCATTTCCATAATTTCAGTGACGTCAATATTTTTATCTTCGGCGGGCATTTTGTAATATTTTTTAATGCTGATGCCTCTTTGAGCAAGCTGCACTGCTCCATGGTGACCAATCACAATAATGTCTGTGGTGCTTGGGTCATATTGCTTTAACATCCAGTCGATAAGTTTTTGGTCGATATCCCCGCTGAACCCACCTTCACCGGTAAGAGCCAGGAACAAATTCTTAGTTTCAGTTGCTCGAACGCCAAATCCTGCATCAATATCTACATCTTCAATGGCTATTTCTGTATAAAGTTGCCACAAATCCGAGAAGAAGTCCTTGCTTGCAAGTACCTGCTTCTTAATGCGAGAAATCTGCATGCTGGCAATAGTTTCAAAGATACCGCTCAAATTATTGATCGTGCCGATCTGATTAAGCTCGTCTGCGATTACTTGTGGTTGTCTCATGTTTTAACCTTTTTTTTCTTGGCCTTCTTGTCGGATTGTGCATCATCATGCTTTTGATCACCGTCGCTACTTTGATTATTTGTAGAATTGCTATCGCCATCCGCCGCTAGGGGCCCTTCCGTGTTCTTATTTTCTTCAACAGGGGCTGCTTCAATAGTTGCTTCTTTTTCGACTTCGCGTACGATTTTATGAAATGCATCATCGTCATCATCTTTAAAATCATCCGCTCGCGCTAGTGCTAGTTCCTTGACTTTATCGAGGTCTAATTTTGCTCGCGCATCTGAAGAAATAGCAACTTCTAGCATAATTTGCTGCGCGCGAGAAGAGAAGATGTCTTCGACGCCTTGGCCCATAATATCGACGAGCCTCTGACCAACAGCTAGGTCAGCTTTAGCTTCTGGTGCAAGGTCGGTGCCAAAGTGAGAAAATTCGGCTGCTTCATAATAAGAAGCTAATTTTTTACGCACTGCAGAACCAAGCTTTTTGTGAATTAAGCTCAGGCCTTTACCACCAACACGCGACACGCTCAAGCCCGTGCTTATAGCGGGGCGAATACCCGACCTAAACAGTTCAAGGTCGAAAATAATCTGACCATCGGTTATGGACATAATGTTGGTAGGTAAGAACGTCGTAATGTCACCGCCTGGTACCAAAACTGCTGGAAGCGACGTAAGTGTTTTGCCGCTGCTCGCAATTCGGCCTGCACGTTCAAGCAAGCTCGAGTGCGCATAAAACATATCTCCAGGGTATGAATCGCGTCCTGGACTCACTGCTGACAAGAGAGAAATTTCACGATAGACTTGGGCGTGAGACGTAAGATCATCGTAAATAATAATTGCATCTTTGTTCTCTTCTTGCCATATATATTCCGCCAACGTACAAGCAACATATGGAGCCAAGTAAGACGTGACGAGCGAATCGAACATAGTCGAAACAACGACGATTGAGTTGGCCATAGCACCCGTCTCTATTAATTTCGCAAGTAGTGCATCAACATCCGTTTTACGTTTAGCAATTAAAGCATAAATTACGACTCGTTCACTTTTGTTTTGGTTTAGTGCAAGCTGGGTTAGAAACGTTGATTTACCGGCTTTACTGTCGCCTAAGATTGCTAAACGCTGCCCGAGCACCATAGGAAAAAGGGTGTCGACGATGGTAACTCCTGTTTCAAGTTGATCCTCTAATTCTTGGCGATCAATCAATGGTGGCGCTTCATTAAAGACAGGCCGGACATCGTCGGGGGCAATTGGGCCCTTGCCGTCGATAGGCTGACCGCTAACATTAACGACGCGTCCAATAAAGTCCTTACCAACTTTTGCAACTAATTCGTGATGCTGCATTACAACCGATGCACCAATACGGATAGGTGTCGTGCCTAGATGAAGAATTAGTACTACCTCTGGATTAATTTCACGAACGATACCTTTACTCCCGTCATCGAACATCACGAGCGCATTAATCTGAATAGGATTAAGGCCCTTTGCACGAACCAAGAATTCATTAACCCCAACAACGACCCCTAAGACTTTCTGACGCTTAACCAGGCTTTCGAAATGCTTATCACTCATGCCCGTAAAGCCTTGCCGAACTTAGCAGGTTGTGAATTAAGTAGATACTTCCAGGAATGATCGTAACGATGGTTGTCTGTGGTCAAGATATAACCCCCAGCAATCTGAGGTTGGATACTATAGAGCATCAGTGACGCTGGGTGTAATTCGTTACGCATCCAGTCGATAAGCTTGTGCTGAAAATCAACATCTGGCTCTGCTGCAAAAATAAAACGCAACATAGGTACGTGATCTACGGCATACTCTAATTGCTTTACAAGTTTGTCTGCGGAGTCTGAAGTAAGTTCACGAATATTATTTGCTTCCAGCAGCGAGCGGACTCTATCGCTGATCATTGGCTGGGCTGGCTCGTGGTTAACACTGCTAGCAATAAGCGCATCGCGAATCCGCTCCAATTCGCGCGCAGCTTTTAGAACGTCTTTTCGCGAAACGATACGGTTAGAAAATATAACTTCTACAGGCTTACGCTCCACTACGAATATCCTCTAAAATCGAAGCTTTTTGATCTTCAAGATGCTGGAAGATAAATTCGCCCTGACTCGTAAAGTCAATTTCTTCGCTAAGCGCCTCTATTAAGTAGTGGTTCACGATACTGGCGATATTCTGGTCAAGTCGCGTAATAAGCTGGCGTTTTTCTGCTGCGACTTGTTCTTTAAGTTCGCGCTGCAGTACAGTACGCTGTTCTTCCATAGCGACTTGGGTTTTGTTAATTGATTCAAGCGCCATATCTTTAGCGTCTTCGATGGTTTCGGTGTATTTTTTAAACTCTTCGTCGAGTACTTTCTTGAGTGACTCGCGCATATAATCATTCAGCTGACTTGCGGTCAAATGCAGATCCTGCTGCATAAACATAGCATTTTCATTAATTATTTTTTCAAAATGAAGTCGACCGCGATTACGAAGTTCTTCGCGAAACTCTTCAGTAAAAACTCGATCAACCTCTTTTTTAACAGATTCAATCCGGCTATTGTAGGCTCCAACCTTTAGCTGTACCTTGCGCAAATTAAACGCCAGCCAAATAAAAGCGCCGAACACCCCTATAGCTAAGACGATTATGAGTATGAATGCAGGCAATGACATGTTTTTGTTTGCTCCCACCTTTGATGAATGTATAGTTTCTGTAGCTAGTATACCGCTAGTGCTTAGGTTGACTCAAGGTAAAATTACGTAGTCGACTGCGGATCGCTGCCAAACCAATGCTGCAGTGACGTCAAGCTTGTTTTTACACCTTCGCTTAACGTCAAATACCATCCTGATGGGGTAATCCACCATTGTGACCTACGCCAATCCTCATCATCCTTTACTGAATGATTTAAGATCTGCATATCATCTGGAGTCGCCCAGCTAAACTCGAGGTACGCACGACGCTGATGATATGGTGATGTGATTAAAATTACACTCTCATACCCTTTCTCTTCGATTATGCGCGCTACGTTCCTCGCGTTTTCGCGCGTCGAACGGGATGCGTCCTCAGTAATAATATGAATGCTGGGTATGCCGGCTTCGATTGCAAGTCGACGGCCTACTGAAGCATTGCTGGGGCTGCTCGGGTCACTGGCAGCGCCAGAAAATATAATCCGATCAGCATAGCCTTCCGTATATAGTCGTCGCGCAGTCTCGAACCTACGGCCTTCATCGCCACTTACGGCAATAATGACATCAACTTTTTCAAGTTCGTCTTGCGGGGACAAAAACCAGCCGAGACTACCTAGAAAAGCCACAAACAATAGGAATATAACGCCAATTTTGTGCAAAAAGTGCATGCGTTTAGTATATCTAAGTATCTTTGCTAATCAATCCACTCAAGACTTCAATAACTTTATCAAGTTCTCCAGAGGTTGTATCTGTCCCATATGAAAATCGAAGTGTGCTTAAACTATCAGCCTTGCTTACGCCCATAGCTTCTAGTACATGCGACGTAGCATGTGACCCTGCACTACAGGCAGATCCGCTGGCAGCGATAATTCCTTGTTCTTCAAGTTTGAATAGTAGTATTTCTGCATCATGGTCCGGAAAACAAACGCTCGTAATACTTGGGCTTCTATCCGCAGAATCACCATGAACTGTTGCTTTTAAGTCTTGTAGCTTCATTTCGAAATGACTCTGCAATAACTGGAGTCTCTCGTGCTCTTGAGTGGAGTTTTGTTGCGCCCGAGTGAACGCAGCTGTAACGCCAGCAATTTGTACGAGTGATTCAGTGCCTGCCCGTAGGCCCTTTTCCTGCCCGCCACCAATAATGAGCGGATCAATGTTCTTCAACTTATTAGAAACAAGTACCCCCGACTGCTTTGGCCCGTACATTTTACCACCATTGAGCGTTACCATATCAGCGCTGTTTCGATCAAAATGTAGAGCAGTGGTCAATGCCGCCTGCGAAGCATCCGTGTGAAGAATTGCATCCGGTGATTCATCTTCAATAATCGACTTTATCTTACTCAAAGGCTGCACAACACCCGTTTCGTTATTGGTATGCATAATACTCACTAAACTGGTTTTAGGGGTGAGCATGGTGCGTAATACTTCTCTATCTACAATACCGTTCAAGCCTACCGGTACCGTTTCATAAGTTATGTCGAACCATTTTGCCAGCCAGGGCATAACATTCAGGATCGCGTCGTGTTCAGTCGAGGCAACCAACATGTGGCTGCCAGGATTTCGCGCGGCCACACCATGGAGCGCAAGGTTGTTAGCCTCTGTGGCGCCAGCAGTGAAGACTACATTTGAATGACTCGTGTTTAAAACGCGTGCACATACTTGACGAAACCCGTTTAGCTCATCACGCACCTGTCGCGAGCGTAAACTTAGACCTGATGGGTTATAGAATTTATCTTTAAAATAAGGCTGCATTGCGGCCAGGGTATAATCCGCAACTGGAGTCGCAGCAGCGTAATCAAGGTAAATCATAGTTTAAAGTGTAGCGTAAAGTGCGCGCGCTTTTTGGTCGTAGATTTGGACAGCGGAATAAAAATGCTCAAGTTCTTCACCGAATAGTAGTTCGTAAGGGCCGCCGTCTTGTGTTTTATAAATCTTATCGCTTTCAATCACATACCGTGTGGTTACTATGTGTTGGCCTGTTGAGGTGTCAATTTGTTCATTCCAAACCCATGTGCTCTCATCAAGCATAAAAAAATCTCTACGGTAACCAGGCTTACGAGCACCGAATATCTGAGAACCAATCTTTGACTCTTCAAGGATTAACATACGCATGAAGTCATCGTAATCAAATTTATTTCTAATTAAATTGGTGAGCTTACGACCAACTTTAAATACGTCTAGTTTTTTTATTAAAGTTGCCATACTAGCTCCGGATTACCTCTGCAGATCGATCTAGGGAATTACCGTCTGTGTACTGAGCTGCTAAATCAGCCCGAGCGTCCATAAGACCTCTGTTGATAACTGCTACAAGTTGGGCGACCTCACTTAAACGCTCTTGCTCAGGGCTAGGTTGTGCAGCTTCAGGATTAGATACATAGCCCGCAGGTTGTTCAGGATTCAAATTTTCTGGTGATGTACGCAACTGGTCGTTCATATATTAAATAGTTCTTTTGCATTATCCGTAGTGCACTTTGCCAGTTCAGCTACTGATACGCGCTTAATTTCTGCTATTTTTTTAAGAATTAGATGTATGTGTTTCGGCTCATTTATTTTACCACGTAATGGATGAGGTGTCAAAAAAGGCGAATCTGTTTCTACTACTATTTTATCTAACGGAGCTATTCGTACAGCTTCTAACTGTTTTGCGTCCTTCGTGAACGTCATTATACCGTTAAATGCCACATATAATCCACGTTCGATTGCTGCGTTGAGCTCATCTGGGCCCGCTGTAAAGGAATGTACTACCCCCTTTAAGCCTTGATAATCATCAAAAATCGGCCAGAAGTCTTCAAAAGCATCACGAACATGGAAAGACAATGGCAAGCCAAGATCGCGAGCAAGATTCAAGTGCCATCTGAGTGCATCATGCTGAACAGTTTTTGGAGAATGATTGTAGTAATAATCGAGTCCACACTCCCCAATAGCCACAACTTCGGGCTCTCGTGCGAGTGTAGTTAATGCTTGCTTTGCCTCACTGGTTAAGTCTTTGGCGTCATGCGGATGCTGCGCTACTGTTGCATATGAATTATGTTTTTTTGCGAACTCTACCGCTCTACGGCTTTCTTCGACATTAGTTCCCACATTAATAACAACGTCTACTCCGGCTTGTTTAGCGTCACGTAACGCACGTTCAGCGTCACCAGAAAAGTGTTCGCCGTGGATGTGACAATGGGTATCAATCATACAAATTATTATGCGTTATAAAGTTCTTTTTTAGGGAAAAGCACCCCTACGGAGTCGTCTATGACTCCTTTTTGAAAAATTTGCTGAATTTTTTCAGCTGTTTCTGGCAAAAACGGAGCTAAGAGATCCGCAACTTGCAACAACGAACTAACTGCGTATGCTAGCGTTTCTTGCAGGTGAACGGAATCGTCAGTTTTAGCTATTTGCCAGGGTCGGGTTTCTTCAAGGTATTGATTCAAGCCTTGTATCATACTCCATATACTATCCATAGCTTTGTCAAAGCGGAAGCCATTAATAGCTAATCTATATGCAGCTTCATCGTGCTCGAAATCTGGTATATCGCCAATAACACCATTTTGATACCGTGTAATCATTGCGCTCAAGCGCTGAGCTAAGTTACCTAAATCATTTCCAAGTTCAGAATTATAGGCACGCTCAAATTTTTGCCATGTAAAGTCACCGTCATCTCCTGCTGGGATATGACGCAATAAGTAATAGCGCAGTGGGTCGGTACCGTATTCTTCGATGACTTCAAATGGGTCGACCACATTACCAGTACTCTTACTAAGCTTCTTGCCGTTGAAACTAATAAAACCATGTACGAGCAAGTTGCTCGGTGTCGGAAGTCCGGCTGCCAAAAGCATCGCTGGCCAAATTGCTGCGTGGAAACGTAAGATATCTTTGCCAAGAATTTGCATATCTGCCGGCCAGTAGGTTTCAAAATCTTCAGAATCTGGATAACCAAGTGCACTAATGTAGCAGATAAGCGCTTCGAACCAGATGTAGATTATATGCTTTTTATCACCAGGCACCGGAACGCCCCATGGTAGCTTATCGACAGGTCGCGACACGCTAATATCGTCTAATCCCGATTCGATAACGCTCAGTATTTCGTGCTTACGTGAATCTGGGGTTATTTTTAATTCGTCATTAACTATTAAGCTCTTAACTTGATCCTGGTATTGGCTTAGACGAAAAAAGTAATTATCTTCTTCGAGCTGTTCGTACGGCTTCTCGTGAACTGGACAATGGAGGTTATTGTCTTTGGCGTGCGAATCAGACACAAACTCTTCACAGCCTACGCAGTACCAGCCTTTGTACGTACCTTTATAGATATCGCCTTTGTCTACGAGGGTCTTCCATAACACTTGCGTGGCTTTCGCGTGCTCTGGGCTCGAGGTGCGTATAAAGCGGTCGTACTTAACATTGAGTTTGGTGTGCGCTTCTTGAAACTTTTTTGTAATCTCATCTGCATACGCTTGTGGCTTCTTGTTAAGTTCTGAAGCTTTCTGATAGTTTTTTGTGCCATGTTCGTCTGCACCGTGGGTTAATAGTACGTCATCACCTAAGGCTCGATGATATCGCGCCAATACATCCGATTGCACAAACGCTAACGCATGGCCAATATGGGCTGGAGCGTTTGTGTAGGGAATCGCATCTGTTATGTAGTACTTTGACATGTCATTAACCTCGATAGTTTATTCCACTCTAGTATACTGGGCTTCGTGTAAATGGCTAGTTCGAGTTACCGGGGAGTTTAACCGGATTTGGTAGATAATATTTATCTAAAAGCTCTTCTGGGGATCGATCATCGATATCGTCTGGCTCTGCTATACGAACTGTGTTGTTTCTTGTGTCGTATCGCTTACTTATGAAAACCATACTAGCTACAATCAATACCAATACTCCTAGAGCCACAAAAGACAACTCCGCATCACTTACACCTAGTTGTTCGACAAGCGTATCGTCACTAACCGTGCCAACTGCTACTTGTGGCGTAGCCCAAGAATCCGCTCCTGTCGCCCAAGACCAAAATGAAATACTTTGCAAAGGAGATAAAGAACCAAGTGGAGTCGTACTCGCCCCATCCGAGAAACCGACATTATCACGAACGGCTCCGCTATCCATAGTTACAGCCGTCTTAACATAGCTCAAACCTGGAAGAATCAGATACCGAACCTGGCTCACTGCCACTTCTGAGGGCTCGATAACATCATCTGTGGTAGTTAAAGCGCTTACTTCTGCTGGCTCAGATTGTGGTTCGGTATCGCTTACCCCGTAAACTTTTTGGACAATGTGCATTGCGTCTACAAGCGCTGCTGAATTATACGTGCTTGCATATGATGGATCTAAAGTTATCCATCCTGAACCTTCAAAATATAATTCCGCCCACACATGAGGCAACGCTACCGTTGGACTGCTTGCACTTACAGGGCTATTTTGGACAACTAAGCCCTTCATAAATCGTGCCGGGATACCACTGGCCCTAGCGTCAGCGATAAGCTGGTTAACGACTTGATCGGAACTCTTGTCTTGATCATAGCCTTGGACAGACCGATTAATCAGTATATTTAAGGCTTCTTCGGGGCTAAAAGCCTCAACAGCTACACCACTACTCCAAGCGCCAATTGGTGCGAGGTAATCAGCAAAACCATCACCGGCAGCCTCCAGAGACTGCGGAAGTTTATAACGAAATGACTTAATTTGTGCACGTATCTCTGCTTCGACCGATACCGTCTTTTTAGGGCCAACCCGATACGTCATAATAATATTGCCGTCCTGGTCGATACGCATACTTTTAGGCTCTCGTGACACACTTTGCACAGCAACAGTTTGCTGATTTGAATCAGGTGGTAGCACTATTTGGTAATCCCTCCACCACCAACCACTATTCTTTAAGGTGTATTTTTGCGTTGTCGCATACGTCACCGTGGTGCCATAGGTGAGAGATATTGCTTTATCGCGCTGGCCGCTTGTTACAAAAACGTATGACTGTACACCATCGCGGACGGATGACTCCTCTGGCTCTAAACCATAGGACACAGGTAGGGCCTCACTAATTGGCATATAAATTGTGATTTTTTCGTTTGCATAAGAATCGCTAAAAGGATTTATAGAAATCGATAGATATGTCCCGATTTCTGTCACAATAATGGCGTCTTGGTATGTAAGCGTTGCTTGCCAACCTTTGTTGTTCGGTATATCTAATTCTATGAATTGATTCTGTGTGTTCAGCCCAAGGCGCCGACTACCTTCTTTAATAATCTGTAGTTGGTTCGTATCTTTATTTTCACCCATCCTAACGGTAACTTCAGAAGCCGGGGTCGCAATAATTGGCAATTTAATTTTTGCACCCGCCGCCGCATCACCACTAACTATCTGGCGAACTGCTGTAGACCCATCTTCATTAATTGTTATATCAAATTCTACCGAAACATCATTTATGTCAGCTGCATGCACCTGAGCGCTAAAAACAAACAAGCTTATAAGACATGCAGATATAGCCCCAAACAATTTCATGTCTAACATCATATCAAGACATAAGCCCTTTATGTATAGGAAACGTAAGTTAAGCTTGTGGACACTTTAAGAATATACCGTGTCTGCCAGTAGGATTACCGTCTCTACGGTATGAAAAGAAATCATCGTTCTCAAACGTATCCGTCTCTGAAATTTCGTATTCTACAACCCCCATTCGCTGCAATTGAAGCACGAGAGCCTTAGGTATATCTAAATATGTTTTTTTATCTCGATATTTCAATACCAGATGTGCGTCCACTGGTAAGTGCGCTTTAACTTCTCCAGCAACATCATCTTGAATTTCATAATTATCCGCCTGGATGGTTGGGCCAATGGCAGCGACACAGTTCTTTGCATCTATCTGGTAGCGATCGATAAGTTCTTGCATTACGCGCTCAACTATACGACGTGTCACTCCATACCACCCAGCATGAACAATGGCACACACATCAGGCTCACGATGAACTATAAGAACACTCGAGCAATCGGCTGCAGTTATACTCACCGAACCGGACGTAAAGATAGCTGCATCATAGCCTTTTAGTAGTCCCGGCTCTGGGTTAATCACAATTTGATCTTTATTCTCAGCCATAAGTTTCGTATGTGTATCTTGGTCCAGATCAAACAGCCGATAAATAGTTTCGTAATTGACATCTACATGGGTTTTATCGTCGCCAATTCCATACTTGAGATTCAGCGACGCGTACGGTTCTGGGCTCACTCCGCCGTTACGCTCGAGAAATCCATGGGGCACTTCAAGTTTACCTAGTAGTTGGCTGTGTTCATAATGCACTCGCTCTATCTGCTTGCGCTGTAACATAATTAGTATTTAAACACTATTTTCTGTAATTTTACAAGTTTAGTTCTTTTGTAACATTTTCCCAATCAGATATGGATAACTCTTGCGCGCGTGCATTGAGCTCAAGCTCACATCTAATTAACACCTGCTCAATCTCTTGTTTCGGTATCTGCAAACCCCCGTGAAGAGAGTTACTTAGCTTTTTTCTCCGCTCGCTAAACCCAGCTTTCACCACTCTCATAATGACTTCCATGTTTTCTGGTGCGGTTGCTTTAGGTTTTATGGAAATCACTTGCGAATCAACCTTTGGGGCTGGATAAAACAATTTCTTAGGCACTACTGGCCCGAGGGTAACTTCCGCCTGGAGCTGCGTAGATACCGCTAGCACCGACATACCACCAGGTTCCGCACATATACGCTCTGCGACCTCTTTCTGCATAAGCAGGCCGATTTGGGAGGGCTTAGGATTCGCCGCCAAAAGCAACTGAACAATATAGGATGTTAAATAATAAGGAATATTCGCCGCAACTTTATAGCTCTTGGGTAAATCAGAGAAGTCGGCATAGCGTATATCTCCTTCGATAACGGTTAAATTATCTACTGGAATATTCGCTGGTAAATCTTTGGCAAGAGCAGAATCTACCTCCACAGCAATGACGTGTTCGGCTCGATCTACCAGCACTGCTGTAAGAGTGCCTGGTCCTGGACCGATTTCTAGAACAGTATCAGAGCCCTCAACCCCGGCAGCATCCGCTACCGCTTGCAAGCTTGCTTCATCCTCAAGCCAATGTTGTCCGAGAGCTTTGTTAGGCTGACTCACGGGTCAAAAACTCCTGGGCTCGTTCTACAATTTCGTGTTCCTTTTTTGGGTTGCCACGTAAGGCATCTATGGCTTTTACGGGGTTCATCCACTTAAGCTCGAAATATTCAGTTGGGTCTCTATTCTGCTCACTCTCGTCGCCGCCCACATATTTACATAAAAAATAGTGAGTAGTACGATTCCAATCATATCCACTGTAAGGATTCATAAACGTATGAGTGAATGCGCCAAGATAATTTTCAATCTCGCTATCTAAACCGGTTTCTTCTTTTATTTCACGCAGCGCTGCTGCCTCGAGGGTTTCATTTTGATAGAGCGTGCCCTTTGGCAACAAATACGGCTTACTTGTTTCATCTGTGTGATCTTTGAAGCGATATAGAATCGCAAACTCTAAATTATCGCTGACTTTTCGGTATACCACTCCTCCTGCAGATACATGGTAGGGCTCATCTTTGGATGCAAAAAAGTAGTTATCTCTCATAGATCGAGCAAAGGCAGCCCAATGTCTGGATCTACCTTCCTATTCATTTCTGGCAATATGTCGATTCGGACTTCGCACGTTCCGCCGACGGTCAAGGACTTAATATGTCCGCCACGCGGTCTATTATTGCTGTCTGTGACTACGCCATGTAAGTGTAATGCCACTTCGTCGCCAATTCTTGAAATGTTACCAGTCAAGCTTACAAGCTCACGAACATCTTTGATCGCGCGAAACACGTATTTCTTGCGATTTAGATTGTAATAACCAATTTGAGCCTTCGTTGCACCGCCCAAGCCAGTTATCCAGCCACCTTTGATATCATATTCTCTTACAAACTTTTCGAGCGACTCAGCAAGTTCCTCGCCAATCTCGAGTCGAATGATATAGCTAGATTCAATTTGTTTAATCTTCATACAAGTAGCCTAAAGGAGTTATCGGCAACTATCAACTTACCACCAGTGGTTATTGATCCAGAAATTGTACGCTGCTGACCAGCTACCATAGCGTCCGACTGCGTAATCGTTACACCAGCGAAGCTGCGTTACAGGATTAGTTCGCCAATCAGCGCCAGCACTCGACATTTTACTGCCCGGGAGCGCCTGACATAGTCCATATGCGCTAGAGCCCTGCATATTGTGCACAAGATGATTCCAGCCAGATTCTTTGGCAATAATATGATCAGCATACGACCACGCTGATGACGGTATTCCAGCTTGGCGCATGAGAGATTCCTTTTTATTCGTGAGGTTTGATGCGACCTGACCACCACGCTTTACAACCTGGGTAACTGGCTCTTTTAAGGTGGTTTTAGAAATTTTCTCGCGAGAGACTTCTTGACCATTGTGACGTTCAACTTCGAATGTTTGCAAGACGCGTCCCTCTTCGCCCTTCTTCTCGACTTCGCTTAAGCCAGCGGGCATGTTGTAGTCAATGACAGTCTTTATGTCAAAAACTACGCCTTGCTCTTCGGTGACAATTTCTTTGCCGACTCGTACAACACGCACATTCATATCAGGAGCTACTGAGCTTTCAAGCCCCGGTTTAGTGAAATCTTCACTACGAAGACTAATATCATTTTCGGCTAACACCTCTCCCACGGTATCAAGGTGAGTACGAACAGACTTCGTGTGGTTATCAAAATCGAGAACTAATGGTGTGGCTCGTTTAATGATAACTTTTTCTCCGACAAAACCTTCACGCGTAAAATCTTGAACAATATATGAATCGAGATTATCTTCTGGAAAAACCTCAATACCTGCTTCTTCTGCAATGAGCTGAGGGTTGCGATACGCACTTAAAACCAAACGCTCAGTATTGCCATCAATAACTTTCACTGCGCGCGAACGATACACATTTATGTGATAAACACTGAGGTCAATTTGGGCATCCAGACCTGGCTCAGCTATATCACCCTCTCCGAGGACAATATCTAACTGATCAAGTACATCACCAACTGACTCAGCACTTGTACGCATAGATCGCTCTTGTTCATCATAATAAACAGTGACCAATCGTTGATCATTTGCAAAAATTAAACTGCTACTCGGCAAAATTAACAGCGCAGTTAATGCAGCTACTAGTCCCACCTTGATTATCCAGCTCTTTATCGCGTTGCTGGATTGTAAAATTACGATATATAACTCCTGTTACACTACTGATATTTTAGAAATTTTGTAACTGGATTTTTGTTTGACAGGATGATTGTACAGACCATGCTAGCACGTTGCAAGCTTGACCTACGATAGTTCTAGTGCTTGCTTGACAAGTTCATCTGTTTCACCCCAGTCGATATTTTGTGGTATCTGTGGAGAGATTTCTAATATTTCGTAGTTGGGCACTAACTTTTCATCCATACGTATGCGGGCCATCATAATTTCGTATGTTTTAACGTTTAATCCTTTATTAGACTGTATTGTTCCGATATGTTGTATATTTTCTAGGTTTGACACCTCAAGCTCTTCACCAAGCTCTCGGATAATATTCTCCACAATAGTCTCTTTACGCTTTAAGCCGCCGCCAGGAAGTGACAATAACTTACTGCCAGTACTGTGCCTAACAAGTACTAATTTGTCGCCCTGCCACAACAAACAACGAGTACGACGTGTCCTATAAAAGACAAAGGGCGACTCGTAAAATGGCCTCAGAAAAATTCGTACGAACAAAATTTTTAGCTTGTCATTCATGTTTTCTGAAGGGGCGCAAATGCTAAATTTAATTGCTTAACGCCTCCCTTTTTAAAAGCCACCGATGCAACTTCACCTTCAAGAGCAACTACGGTGCCTACGCCGAATACCGGATGTGTTACTCCGTCGCCAGGTTTTAAATCTATCTGAACTTCTGGTTCATAGTCTGGCGAATTATCTCCAAATTGAGGCATTGCAAGCGGTGCCTCTACCGCATCTATCTCGCTCAGGAACCGGCTTGGTGGATTATGCTGAGAGCTTCCATACAGTAGCCGCGTACTAGCATGCGTCAAGTGAAGCTCTTCTTCCGCACGTGTCATTCCTACATAGCAAAGACGACGTTCTTCTTCCATTTCTTCTTGATCGTACAGAGCTCGGCTATGAGGAAATAGGGTCTCTTCCATGCCAGTCATAAACACAACCGGAAACTCTAAACCTTTTGCTGCATGTAGCGTCATCAACGTGACGGCTTCGGCATCTTTATCAAGCTCATCGATATCACTCACAAGAGCGACTTCTTCTAAAAATCCTGCGAGGCCAAGGTCGCTGTATTCACGCGAAACAGAAATAAGTTCTTTTACGTTTTCGATTCTATCTTGAGCCTGCGGAGTGCCGTCATCGAGGTACTGAATATAGCCTGTGCGATTAACTACTACTTCAACGAGCTCGTGAAGTTTCGCGCCCTCGCTCATATAGCTACGCAAGCTATCGAGCATATTAGAAAAACCAGCTAATGCATTTGCGGCCCGGGTCGTCAGCCCTGGAGTATTCGCAACTCGACCAAGTGCTTCATGTAAGCTATTTGGGCTATCAAATTCGAGTGCTAAACCACCGCTAGCGGGTCTCGCGCCTTCATCCATCCAACTAAAGACTCTTTGTAAGCTCGTATCACCTATTCCACGCGTCGGTACGTTCACAATTCGGCTAAAGCTTGCTCGATCGTTCTGTTGATACAGTAGGCGAAGATACGCCAGGATATCTTTTACTTCTTTGCGCTCGTAAAATCGTGTTCCGCCAACTATGCGGTAGGGGAGGTTATAGCGAACGAACGCTTCCTCAAGTGAGCGAGATTGAGCGTTCGTGCGATATAAAACTGCAAAGTCACTGTACGTCCGTTTTGACGAGCGTTGCTGTTCTGTTATTGCGCGGACAATTGTTTCTCCTTCGTGTCGTTCGTTCATTGCTTGATGAATTTGAACCGGATCTCCATCCTCGCTATCAGTCCATAGCTTTTTCTTTGAACGTTGCGTATTTTTATCAATCACAGCATGTGCTGCTTCCAAAATATTTTTAGTGGATCGATAATTTTGCTCTAATTTAATGACGGTCGTATTTGGATAATCGCGCTCAAAGTTTAGAATATTTCTAAAATCTGCACCTCGCCAGCTATAAATTGATTGCCAATCGTCACCGACTACACATATGTTGTTATGTTTGGCAGCAAGCAACTTAACCAGTGCATATTGCGCTGTGTTCGTATCCTGATATTCATCTACTAATATGTATCTGAAACGATTCTGGAGCTCTTCTAGTACATTGGGAACTGTTTTTAGTAGCCTAGCAGTCTTCATGATCAAATCGTCG
>Ga0136601_1000426_pt1 | contig 18257 bp, 22 predicted proteins | sample AntRauMFilla2699_FD_181020 | JGI IMG/M metagenome (GOLD analysis project Ga0136601, IMG submission 181020) | Saline lake microbial communities from Rauer Islands, Antarctica - Metagenome Filla 2 #699 | ecosystem: Environmental > Aquatic > Non-marine Saline and Alkaline > Saline | place... | reverse complement strand
TTCTTTGCAGCATCTTTCATATCTTCAACTGAGGCAGTAAGTATATCAATTTTTGTAACTTCATTTATTCTCTCAACAAAATCAATCTCCTCCCACTCATCAGCAAGATCAAATTCATATCCACGGATTTCAAACTTGGTCTTTCCAAATACATCTGTTGCAATCTTTCTGTACATCTCTTTTACAAGCCCCATCCCGTCCTTGTAGTTTGCATACCCCCAGTAGAATTCCATGTTAGTAAATTCTTGTAGGTGTTCAGTAGATGAGCCCTCATTTCTGAAAACTTTTCCAATCTCAAAAGTCTTTGGAAAACCAGCTGCCATTAATCTCTTTTGCCAAAGTTCTCCAACTGATATACGAAGATGTACATCAATGTCGTAATCATTATGATGTGTTGTAAAAGGTCTTGCTTCTGCTCCTCCCGTGGTAACTTCCAGTGTTGGAGTCTCAACCTCCATGAATCCTTTGTCTTCCATAAAGTTTCTCATAACTTTCCAGAATTTTGATTTCTTTTCAATCATGTCACGTAGTTCTGGATTTGAAAGAATATCAAGATATCTTTTTCTGTATCTCTCATCTTCATCCTTAATTCCAAAGTGTTCTGTTGGAATTGGAAGAATTGCCTTTGATAGCATTCTCCATGAGTGTACTTCTAAACTCTCTACACCACGTTGTGTAATGAATAGCTTTCCAGTAACTTCTATAAAATCTCCTATGTCAACAGTATCTTTAAGTAATTCAAATCCATCTTCTACTTCTTTTCCTGTGTATGAAATATTCACGTCCTCTTTCAATACAATCTGATACTTATCAGTACCATCAAAAACATCAGAGAACATAATTGCTCCTTGTCCACGTAATGACATAACACGTCCTGCAATCACCACATCCTTACCATCTTCAAAAGATTCTTTAAGTTCTTTTGCAGTATGAGTTTCATTACTATCACTAGGATATACATTAATACCTAATACTTCTAATTGTGCACGTTTTTCTATACGAACTTCTTTAAGTTCTTTTTCAGTTGCCATATTCTATTTAGTTAAGTTACTTAATATCAAGTACTTTATATTCTACACTACCCTTTGGTGTTACAAAAGTGAAAACTTCATTCTTTTTAGTTCCAAGAATAGCTTTTCCAAGAGGTGATGTGTGTGAAATCTTTCCAGCTAAGGTATCTGCTTCTTCTGGACCTACAACATCAAACTCCTTTTTATTTTTATCTCCCTTCTTTCTAACTATTACAGATGAACCCATTTCTACCACCTCACTATGATGCTTTTTAATAATTTCTGCATTTTTAATAATTTCCTCAATGTGATTAATTCTATCCTCTAATTTAGCTTGTGCATCTCTTGCATCATGATACTCCGCATTCTCTGAAAGGTCACCAAGGCTTCTCGCATACTCTAAATTCTTTGCTACCTCTTGTCTTTTTGATGTTTTAAGTTCGTTTAATTCTACTACGAACTCATCATATTTTTCTTTTGTAAGGTATGATTTTTCCATATTTATGACCTTAAATATATAGAAAAAAGATAAAAAGTCAATGAGTAAAATATTGTATAATATTATATAAAATACTCCCCTCTATTTAACAACATCCAGTCCATGAATTGACTCATGATAAATACACCCCCAAGATAATTATCACGTGGTCCCTTCTCCATCATTACAGTAAATACATACTTCGGATCTTCGTATGGAAAGTATCCAATTACCCATGAGTTAACATTAGACTTAATTGCTCCAAGTTCAGCAGTACCAGTTTTAGCAGCAACATGAAGATGATCTCTCTTTAATCCTTTAGCAGTTCCATCAAGCACAGCTTGTCTCATACCCTCTTGAACTATCGTTTGGTACTTATCATCAATAAAATCAATATCACTCTTTACAGGCTTTGCACCCTTCTCAAGTGATGGTTCTACCATTTTACCTGTTGCGACCGCAGAAGTGGCTCTCAGAGCTTGTAGAGGGGTGATTTGGAAGCCATATTGTCCAATAGATGTGAAGTATGTATCTCCAACTCTCCAGTCATCATCAAAATTTTCTTGCTTCCAATCAGGATCAGGAATAATTCCTTCTGGACCTTTAAAATATTCTTTTCCTAATTCAGTACCAAAACCAAACTTATTCATATATTCTTTAATCTTTAAAATACCAAGACCTGGTTCACCTTCATATCCACCGCCTAAGTGATAGAAGAAAATGTTTGATGAAACAGAAATAGCATCTCTTACATCCACCCAGCCATGAGCTTTCCAGTCGGTAAAGATAGATGGTAAATCAGGATTGTATGGATTAGGAACAATTAATTTTCCTGTACTCTCAAATTGAGTATTTTCATTGATAATACCCTCTTGTAAACCAGCCATAGACATGAATGGTTTTACAATAGACCCTGGAGTAAATAGGCCTTGAGAGTATCTATTTAAAAATGGTTTCCTTGGATCATTTTGAAGTGATTCAATATATTCCCCATCTCCATGAGCAAAACGAGAGGTGTCATACCCTGGATAGTTTGTGGCTACTAATAATTCACCTGTTTTTGCATCCATTAGAAGTCCTACTCCTCCATCAAATCCAACCCTCTCAACAAGACCTTCAATCAATTCATACATCTTCTCCTGCATCTCTATATCAATAGATAGATTAACAGTATCACCATCTTTTGGTGAGAATAGTAAACCAGACTCAGTAGCTTCTCCACGAGCATTAATTTCAACGAGATTCTTTCCATTTTCTCCTGCTAGTGCTTTATCAAAGTAATATTCAACCCCACTTTTTGCATCATATGTTTCTTGATAGAAAAAACCTGAAGAGTCTCTTTGGGGGTGAGTTATATATCCAATAATATGACCAAAACTCGGATGAGGATAGTATTCTCTTTGGAAAAAATCTTCGCCTTCAATTGGAACATTCCACGCAAGTGAATCACCATTACGATCAGAAATAATTCCACGCTTAGCAAAGAGTATCTTATGTGCCAAACTATTATTTTCACTTCTCTCCCTATACTCCTCACCATTTAAAATTTGAAGATACCAAAGTCTTCCAGAATATACAACAAAAATTAACGAGAAAACTATTCCAAGCAAAATAATTGCCTTGCTTGATATGGGTTTTATTAATCTACCCTCAAAACTATCATCATTAAAGGAACGACCTCCATCAGCTAATACTTCATCTGGTGTGATATCTGAATAATTATGATTCTTTTTTCTTCTAAAATTTAATCTCATTTATTTCAATAACAAATTCTTTTTTATATAAATAACTACAAGGAATATTACTAAAAATGTTAGAAACATTGTATTCTCTCCTGGGAGTCCATACAAAACATCAAGCCAATATCCAACAACTAGGAACTCAAGATATAGTGGAACAAATAATATCATTACTATTCCAAAAGCAATTAATAAATACCAAGGAAAGATAAATACTGACACCAAGCTTATTACAGATATTAAAATTCTTTTTGTAATATTATTCATATTATTTTTCTACGCTAACATACCTAAGAGATGAGAGCTGTATAGGAACATTTACATAAACCTTAATTGAAGGGTCTGACTCTGTTTTCTCAATATGAGAAACCACTCCAAACGGTTCATCCATATCATCAACCAATACAACAGTATCTCCAACTTCAATTTCTGATGTACTTGAGAATTCTCCAACAAATGAAAGTCCTTTTAGTGAAATCAATACACCTTCAGAATCCCCAATTACAACTGTCACATCTCCATCATTTCCAATCATTGCCACTGTTGACTGTAGAGTATCTGAACTTTCTACAACTCCGATGTAGTATTCATTTGCATAAACCTTTCTTCCTTCAATAACACCATCCTTATATCCCTTATTAATTTTTAGTGTATCGTAAATAGTTTTTGGTGGACGCGCTACAATTTCTGTAACGATAAAATCAATTACATCGTTTCCTTTAATGTCATAGATTTCACGAAGTGCTTCATTTTCACTTCTAAGTAAATCCCGCGCCCTAATTTCTCTATTTAATCTATCAATCTCATTTCTTAACTCACTGTTCTCTTCTAACAAGTCACCACTTCTTCCTGTTGCAACCTTAAAGATAGAAGTAATACCCTTTCCTATTGAATCAAATGGAGAAGAAACAATATTACTCATGCTTTTTCCTGCCATTAATATTGGATGGAAAGACAACTCAATGATGGTAACAAAAATAATAACAACAAAAATACTTGTATAGCTTTTTCTTCTACGTTTATTATTTTGTCGGTGGTAAATCTGCCTCATCTGTTATTACAATTTCGCTATATGCGCTAATATTTTCTAATATAATACCCGTTCCTCTAGCTACTGCTGTTAGTGGCTCTGGAGCAATAAATACAGGAATTCCCAACTCCTCTTCTAATATTGTATCAATTCCTCCGATAAGTGCACCACCTCCTGCAAGATATATTCCCCTCTTCATAATATCAGCAACAATTTCTGGTGGTGTAATTTCAAGAACCTCTTTAGTTGCATCAATAAGAGTTTGAATTGATTGAGCAATAGCCTCTCTAATATCAGCGTCAGTAAGGATAACCTCTCTTGGAAGTCCTGTTACTAGATCACGTCCACGAATTGGAGCCTCAATTGGTTCTCCTGTATTTACAACTCTTCCTAATTTTATCTTTATATCTTCTGCAGTCTTCTCTCCAATCAATATCTTAAATTCACTTCTAATATAGTTTGCAATATCATCATTCAATTTATCTCCAGCAATAGTAAGATTCTTTGATCTAACAATTCCGTTAAGTGAGATAACTGCAATATCAGTTGTTCCTCCACCAATATCAATAATCATACTTCCGATGGCCTCATCTACAGCAAGACGACTTCCAATAGCTGCAGCCATTGGTTCCTCTACAATATATACTTCACGAGCCCCAGCATTAAGAGTGGCATCACGTACAGCTCTTGTCTCTACGTTTGTAACTCCTGAAGGAACACCAATAACAACACGTGGACCAAGTAACTTCTTATTATCAGCTTCCGCCTTATTTATTAAATACGCAATCATTTCTTCTGTAACTTCGAAGTCTGATATAACACCATCTACAAGAGGTCTAATTGCTTTAATGTGTTGTGGAGTTCTACCAAGCATCTTCTTAGCTTCAATTCCAACAGCAATAACTTTTCCTGTTTTTTCATTAAGAGCAACCACTGATGGTTCATTTAAAATTACCCCCTTACCAGGAACATAAACAAGTGTATTAGCCGTACCCAAATCAATACCAATGTCATTAGATAACATACGCGATGAGTGTTTTATCTTATCAATCCATTCCTTTATTTTTTTTTCTATCTTACTTAGTTTATTCATATTTATTCTGCATTAAGAAAAGATCCTGCTTGTACTTCTGACTCTGGAATATACCTAACCTTTTTTGTTTTTCTATCAATTACCTCAATTTCTCCACTTTCAACAGTTTTCTTTCCGATAACAATTCTTGTTGAAATACCAATTAAATCTGAGTCTGCAAGCTTCTCTCCTGGACGAGTATCACGGTCATCATAAAGTACTTCTACTCCGCGTTCCTTAAGTGAAGTATATACGTCATCTGCCAATTTAACAACATCACTGTTGTCCGTACCTAGTGTTACCAGGTGTACATCATATGGAGATATTTCCTTGCTCCAAACTAATCCTGCGTCATCTGAGAGGTTCTCTGCAATTGCACCCATTAATCTACCAAGACCAATCCCGTATGAACCCATGATAACAACGTTCTCATTATCTTCACTATCTTTATATTTAAGATCTAATGCTTCAGAGAATTTTGTTCCCAAACTAAAAATGTTTCCGACCTCGATAGATCTTTCTTCTACCATATTTTCTTTTAATAGACCCAACTCTTCAAGGACCTCATCTGTATATACATTTTTGTTTATAGCTATCTTTTTATCCTTGTCTACATAGATTGTATCTTCACCTACAGGCGAAAGGAACTGAAATTCATGAGAAAAATCAGAGAATGATCCTCCTGGAGCAAATGTAACATATGTTTGCTCTCCAATTCCTAATCTATTGAAGATGTTCATATATGCAACTTTCATTTTTTCATAAAATTCATTATGCTCTTTTTCATCCTTCGAAAAAGAATATAGATCTTTCATTAAAAATTCTCTACCTCTCATTATTCCAGACTTAGCACGCAATTCATTTCTAAACTTTGTTTGAAACTGATATGGATATGTTGGAAGATCTTTATATGAAGAAATATAATTTCTCATTAAGTTTGTTAAGGGCTCTTCATGTGTGGTACCCAAACCAAGCTCTGATCCATTCTTTAAAGATGTCTTAAACCAAATATCTAAAACCTCATCATCCCACCTATTTGTTTTTTCCCACAGATTCTTGTCCTGAAGTGCTGACATTTCAATTTCTTGACCACCAACCTTATTCATCTCTTCTCTAATTACTTTTTCAATATTCTTAATAGCGCGTAAACCAAGTGGCAACATGCTATATACACCAGCCATTTCCTTATGAATATATCCAGCCCTTATTAGTAATTGAGCATTTTTAGACTCTTCATCTCTAGGAGCCTCTTTTCTAGTTTTTGTGAATAGTTGTGTTTGTCTCATGTATCCTAGTTTAGCTTATTTGAAGTGTTAAATAAAGGGGAATGTGTGATTGACGAGAAGTATTTGATGTATTAAAAAACTAGCCCTGATAATAGGACTAGTTTTTATGGTTAAAATATTATAACTAAAAAAGTTTTCCAACATCACTAACGGTTAATAGTAACATTAAGAGGATTAAAATTGAGAAGCTGATTGTGTTTATAATAACCTGGAATCTGTAATTAATAGGTCTCCTAATTATTGCCTCAATTGCCACAAATAGTAATCTTCCTCCGTCCAATGCAGGAATTGGAAGTAGATTTATTATCGCTAGGTTAATTGAGATTAATGCGGTGAACACAAGGAGGAAAGCAAATCCAACTTCTGAAGCCTGGTCAACCAATCCAATAATACCAATGGGACCAGAAACAGTTTCCATGTCTGCTTTTAGTGTAAACAAGTCACCAAAGAATGCCATTAAACTAACAAAGGTCTCTTGAACTAAGTATCCAGTGAAAACATAACTTTGTTTTATAGCTGAGAAGAAACCAACTCTTTCTAGAACCTTATACTCAAGTGCTGTTCCAATTCTTGGACCTGCTTCTGTAACCTCTGGAGTCACTTCAACCATTACTAGTTCCCCATCTCTCATCACGTTTACGGTAATTGATCCTTCTTGAACCACATTAACAAATTCAACAACCTCATCTGGTGAATTAATTTCTACAGTAGAATCATCAACAGATAGAGATATAATCTGATCGTCTATCATTAATCCTGACATTTCAGCAGGAGTTGATTCAGATGAGAACTTACCTATCACTACACCAGACTGAGTCTCGATTCCTGGTAATTGAATTGGAGATGAAAATCCTGACATCAATGCGACAAAAATCAACATCCACGCAAACAAAACATTGAAGGTTACTCCGGCAACTAGTACTAAAGCTTGTTGAAATCTATTTTTAGCAGTAAAACTATCCTTCACATCCTTATCAGTAGAGACCTCATCTGGATTCTCTCCAAATATTTTTACATATCCACCAAAAGGTATTGCATTTAATTGATACTCTGTACCACCAATCTTTTTCTTCCAAATATTAGGCGGAAAACCTAATGCAAACTCGTCTACTCTCATTCCTGTATATTTGGCTACCAAGAAGTGACCTAGTTCATGTACAAAAATTAAAGCACCTAGAATTATTATAAATAGAATTACAGACATATTATTGGTTTTTTATTTCTTCTTTTTTAATTTTCGCCATTTCTTCAAATGTCTTATTTACAGTATCTATTTCTTTTTGTATATCTTCTTTGGATTTAGCAGTATCATCATCTGATAGCTCCATTTCTTTTAAAGTATTAATTGCTGCTTCTCTAAGTTTTCTAACTCTTATCTTTCCTTCTTCAAGCTTAACATCTGCAAGCTTAGAAATCTCTACCCTTCTTTCTGTTGTCATATCAGGAAATATTACACGAAGACCCATATCATCAGCAGATGTTGATACACCAAGATCAGCAATAGCAATTGCCTTTTCAATACTTTGAATTTGTCCCTTATCCCATGGTGCAATTCTCACTGTCTTAGGATCCTCAATACTAATATTTGCTACCTGATTCAAGGGTGTCTTTGTTCCATATGAATCAATACTTATTCCATCAAGAATAACAAGTGTTGCTCTTCCTGTTCTTAGTATTAATAATTCTTTTTTAAACCACTCTGTAGTTTCTTCTGTCTTCTTTTGTAATTCATTTATATTAAACATGCTAAGATTTTAACATTATTCTTCTAGATAGAAAAGAATATATTATTCCATGCACACAGCAAAAGACTCAAGAACTTGCTTAACTGCAGCTGATGATGAATTCATTAACCTTTGAATATCAACCAATCTTCTACACACACTTACATCACCCCTTTTATCTTTAATACAAAGAGACATGAAGTCAATAATATTCATACGGCTCAACTTCCCCTCTTTATGTTGCTTAGCCATCTTCTCAACATACTTCAGTTTGTCTTTCAACTGCATATTAATAAACCCTTCTACTGATTCTTTTTCTTTTTCATCTAGTGATACATAGAAACACCTTGAATGTATAGTATCTAATAGTTTTGATGTATTAGGTGTAATTAAGACAAATGTAGTATTTGATTTTGGCTCCTCAAGAGCCTTAAGGAGTGAGTTTTGTGCGGAAATAGATTCATTAAAATATATAATGTAGACGTTCATTCCTCCACGACTAACCATATCTGAATGCTTAATTATTTCTCTAACAGTATCAACTGTTAGATTATTCTCTATGTAAGTATTAAATGTGAAATCATTCCCAATACTTTCCTTTACCACATCAACACAAGACTCATCACCTTTAACAATGAACGAATGATGTAGTAATTCTCCTTGAGGGTTTTTAAACATATAATTATTTTAATCTTTTTGAAGGTAATAAGCAAAGTATTGACAAAGTAACTATTTTAAACTAATTTAATGAAGAAATAATGAAAATTTATAAAGACGAATCCTGGAACCCAGGTATAAAAATGGAGATCGATAGTTTTGAGGAAACAGCAAGAGAATTAATCAAAAAAAAGATTGATGATCAAGCAGATCTACAAAAATTTCTTGAAACTTTTACTGATCTTTTGACTTGTGGAAGAGATGTAAAGAAAAGACTTAGAGAAGTTCCTTATAAAGATAAGAGAAGAACTTTCAATGATATGATTACTGTATGGATAATTATTTCAGAGAGACAAAATATTCTTATTAAAAAACTAAAAACCGACGAATAATTCGTCGGTTTTTTTATTATCTTTTTGAGCTAATACTCTTTTTATATAAATCTAAATGTTGTAATGTAATTCCAGTTCCCTTTGCGACACAGTAGAAAGGATCTTTAGCTAGCTTTGCTTTAACTCCTGTTCTTCTATAAACAAGTTCTGGTAGATTACGAAGCTGTGATGATCCACCTGTCATGGTGATACCTTGGTCTATAATATCTGATGCAAGTTCTGGTGGTGTCTCCTGCAAAACATCCTTAATAGCCTTAATCATCTCTCTTAATTCTTTTGTTAAGGCCTTTACAATCTCATTAGTCTTAATAGTTGTACTTCTTGGAAGTCCTGTTAAGTAGTCACGACCCTTAATCTCCATTTCTAGTTCCTCATCAATTGGCACAGCTGATCCAATAGTTGTCTTAATATTTTCTGCTGTCTTGTCTCCAATAGCAAGATTAAATGTCTTTTTTACATAATCACAAATAGCAGCATCTATTCTATTCCCGGCACACTTAACAGAAGTTGAAGTAACAATACCCCCAAGTGATATAACAGCCACATCAGTTGTTCCTCCTCCAATGTCTACTATCATATGACCTTTAGCTTCGTGAATAGGAATCCCTGCTCCAATAGCAGCAAGAATTGGTTCCTTTACAATATATGCATTCTTAGCCCCCGCTTTAATAGCGGCTTCAATAACAGCACGACGCTCTGTTGAAGTAACTCCAGCAGGAACAGAGACCATAACCTCAGGCTTAAAAAATGACCACTTACCAAGAGCTTTCTTGAAGTAGTATGAGAGCATGGCTTCAGCTACACGATAGTCTGCAATTACCCCATCCTTCATTGGACGGTATGCAATGATATCGTCTGGAGTTCTACCGATCATGTCCTTAGCCTCATTACCTACTGCCAGAATTTTATTATCATATTCTGAAACAGCTACTACTGATGGCTCTGTAAGTACCACACCTTTACCTGGAACAAATACTAAAGTATTGGCTGTCCCCAGGTCTACTCCTAATTTTGGTGAGAAAAATGACATGTGTTTATGTTATTACCTTTAGAAGAAAAAAGCAATTAAAATGAGTCTTTCATAAGAGTGAAATATGTTTCTTAATATAAAACCCTTTAATTCCCAAACAAAATATGTCAGTATACAGATATGAACATAGTAGAAGTAATACCAATTACAAAAAGCGTACGATTAGATACACTTACGTACTACACAACCAAGAAATTATCAATTGGTAATCTTGTTACTGTTCCCCTTAGAAAAAAAGACATAACTGCATTGGTGATAAATATTACTGACGGAAAAGACATGAAAGAATCTTTGAAACATTCTTCATATTCTCTAAAGAAAGTTAAATCTGTACTAAAGAAAAAATTATTCAAAAAGGAGTTTATAAGAAGTGTGGCTGAAATATCAGACTACTATGCATCTAGTACAGGTCTTGTGCTAAACCAACTTACCTCAGCGAGGATTATTGAAAGTAGTGATAAGATAAAAGTAACTGAAACAAAAAAGAATCCAAACAAAAAAGAATCACTAACCTATGTGGTACAAGCTGATCGTGATGATAGATATAGTCAGTATAAGAATTTTATAAGAGAAAGATTGGCACAGAAAGAATCTGTTGTATTTATAGTACCAACACAATCAGATATTGATTTTGCTGATGAATATATTAAAAGAGGAATAAAAGACAGGGTATACACTCTATCCCCCAGTCTTTCTAAAACAAAATTGATTTCCTTTTGGAATCAGGCGCTTGAATCAGAAAAACCAGTAGTAATAATATCTACACAAAACATGATGCATATACCAAGAAATGATATTGGTGCAATAATAATAGAGAGAGAAAGTAGTCCTGCATATAAGGCACTGCGTAGACCATATACTGATGGTAGAAAAGTAGCTCAAATATACTCAAAACATATGGGTATTAGATTAGTTTTAGGTGACACACTTCTAACTATTGAATCACTCAATAAAGTAAACGATCAAACATATCTAGAATTAGGACCTTTAGTTTTTAGATCATTAACTCCGGCAAAAACAAAACTAATTGATATGACAGAAGTAGAAGACGCACCAACAGTATCAATTAGTAATGAGATGATTGAAATGCTAACAACAGCAAAAGAGGAAAACGCTCATTCATTTATTTTTACTGCTAGAAAAGGACTTTTTTCTTCTGTGGTTTGTGATGATTGTAAACATGTTTATACTTGTGAGTTTTGTTCATCACCACTTGTCTTACACGGAGGTTCAGACGCAACTAATAAAAAAAATCTTTTTAGATGTCACTCTTGTGGAGAAGAAAAAAATGCGGGAGGACTTTGTCCTGATTGTAAAAGCTGGAAACTAACAACACTCGGTATTGGTATTGAACAAGTAGAAAAAGACTTAAATGAATTAATGCCTGGAATAAAAACCTTTGTATTAAGCAAGGACACAGCATCTACAACAAAAAGAGCAAAAGATATCATGGAAGAATATTATGCTACCCCTGGCGCAATATTAATTGGTACAGAAATGGCACTACCATACATAAAGACAGAAATTGAATATGTTGGAGTTTCATCATTGGATACCCTGTTCTCACTACCAGACTTTCGTATTAGAGAAAGAATAATGCATATTCTATTAGCACTTCGTAAAATTGCTTTTAAAAAACTACTACTACAAACTAGGCACTCAGATGAACAAATATTTGACTATGGACTTTCTGGAAACTTAGTCTCATTTTATAGAGAGGAAGAGAAAGCCAGAGAGAGGTTTGGATATCCACCTTTCATGACACTTATTAAAGTTACTAGGGCAGACAAGAAAGATGTTGTTGAAGAAGAAATGAAAGAACTGGTTAAATTCTTTAGACCACATGTATTTCACACATATCCAGCCTTTACAGAAAAAGTGAAGAATGCATATGTAATGCATGGACTAATTAGATTAGATCCAAGTAAATGGCCAGAGAAAGAATTAGCTGATAAATTAAAAATGTTGCCACCAAATTATAGGGTGGAAGTTGATGCTCAGAGTTTGCTTTAAGACTTTTTTTATCTACCATTTTCTGTATACTAAGTATTATGAAACTAGAAATAGTAACAAAAGGAAATAAGACACTTATAACACCAACAGAAGAACTATCGATTGAAGAAATAGAGTCTGTTGGTTTACAGGAGTTAATATTAAACATGCATGACACTCTAGAAGAATCTAAGAATGGTGTTGCTCTTGCCGCACCCCAAGTTGAAGCATCAAAAAGAATTTTTATTGTGGCACCCTTTGTCTATGATATGGAAGAAAATCTTGAAACAGAAATTCAAACTGTTTTTATCAATCCTAAAATAATTTGGAGGTCTAATGACAAAAAAAGAATGGAGGAAGGGTGTCTTTCAATCCCAGGAGTTACAGGTTTTGTAAAAAGGAGCACCAGGGTGACAGTTGAGGCACAGGATCGTAAGGGAGAAAGGTTTAAAATTGATGGGAGGGGTCTATTGGCTCAAATCTTTCAACATGAAATTGATCATTTAGATGGTATACTTTTTGATACAAAAGCAACGGACCTAAGGAATAATGAAGAATAATATATGAAAATAGCTTTTTTTGGAACAGACGAGTTCGCAAATATAATTGTAGAAAAAATAAGTGAGTCAGGATTTGAACCAAATCTTATTGTTTGTGCACCAGATAAACCACTCAGAAGAAACAAGGGTTTTGTTGCTCCTGAAACTAAACTGTGGGCAGAAGAAAATAATATTGAAGTATCACAACCACATAAATTAGATAATGAATTTATATCTAGTTTAATGAAAAAAGAATGGGACCTATTTATTGTTGCCTCATACGGAATGATAATTCCACAAGCAGTATTAGACATACCAACTAAGGGAACATATAATGTTCACCCATCACTCCTTCCAAAATACAGAGGAGCCTCACCTATTGAAACAGCAATGCTTGAAGACCAAAAAGAGACTGGTGTAACAATAATGCTAATGGATGAAAAAATGGATCATGGTCCAATACTTTCTCAGGAAGTAGTTAAATTTCATGAATGGAATGAAAGACTAAACGTAAGAGAGGTTATGGCTGAAATTGGAGGAGAATTACTTACAAATGTCATACTTGAAAATTTTGAAGATACTGAAATAAAACCAACTCCACAAAATCATGAAGATGCAACTTTTACAAAACTATTAAGTAAAGATGATGCTAAGATTAATTTAGATGATGATCATTATTTAAATTATAGAAAGTATCTAACTTTTAAGGACTGGTTAAAGTCATGGTTTACAGTAAATGATACTAGGGTAGTAATTGAAAAAGCTGATTTTAAAGATGGTGAATTTAGAATATTAGAAGTAACTCCTGAAGGAAAAAAGACAACAGATTGGAAAAACTTCTCAACTAATTTTATAAAATAAAAAAAATCGATTAGTCTGTTAAAACTAAACGATTTTATATCTTTCCCGTATTTTACTCATTGGAGTAATAGAAACTTTTTTTCCAAAATAAATAGAGTTATGAATAACAAAACCAAATGGTAATGATATTACAATATGAGACCATTCACTTTTTTTCTTACTTTTTTTCTCTTTAAGCAAAATTGAATATCCAAATGGAAAATTGTCCCTAAATTCATTTTTTATAGGACTATCCAGTTCTGAAACGCAAGATTTACGATAAACATCCTTTACAAAAGTACAACACTTAAAATCTTTGGTTCTTTTTTTGTTTAGATATGTTAGTGAAAAAATAACTATTTTTAATCTTTGAACATATGTTAACTTACTCATCTAACAAAAATATATCATTATTTTAAACAAAAAAACACCCCCTGGGGGTGTTTTTTATATTTTTATTGAATTTCTATCGACTCAATAACTACTGACTCCATTGGTCTATCAAAAGGACTTCCTGTTGTTTCTACACCTTGAATTTTAACAACATTATCCATTCCTTCTATAACTTGTCCAAATACGGTATGTTTTCCATCAAGAAATACATTATCTCCCGTATTAATGAAGAATTGACTTCCATTTGTTCCTGGACCAGAGTTGGCCATTGAAATTGTTCCAACAGTATTAGACAAACCTTCTACAAACTCATCTTCAAATTTATATCCTGGTCCTCCTGTTCCCCACTGTCCTATCAATGAATCATCCTTTGTAAGCGGATCTCCACCTTGAATCATAAACCCAGGAATTATTCTATGAAACTTAACACCATCATAAAATCCTTCGCTTGCTAATTTTAAAAAGTTATTTGCCGTCTTTGGAGTTTTTCCCAAAAACATCTCTAACTTAATATCTCCCATATTTGTTTTCATTATTACTGTTGAATTCATATTTTCTTCGTTAATTACAATTTCCTTTTTTTCTTCCTCTTTTAGAATTAGAATCACAAGGACTATTAATAAAATTATTATTGCTAATATTATTTTCTTCATATTACTTTTGTAAGCTACTAATACTGTATTCAATCTCAGTATATATTTTAGCATCTTCCCATACCCTGAAAGAAATTATGGTCACTAACACACTAAAGCATGCAAAAATATATACTAAATATCTCCAAAAATCAACACTCATATTTATCTTTTTAACATACCCTTAGCACGCCTAGCTCCTGATATAAGCATGTTTTTCCACTTACCCTTACCTCTTCTAAGTCTTTTTACTGTCTCATTACAAGCATTATCAATTGCTTTATCAAGACTATCTTTTTTAGATGTTGTTCTAATTAGGTTTCCTTCCAAAAGCAAATTAAATTCTGCTGAAAATATTTCACCTTTCTTGTGGTGATTAGTATCTTTTGAAATCTCAATATTAAGACTGTTGTCTTCATTTTGAGATGTAATAAATTTTGAAATTCTTACTCCTTTATCATTAATCTTCTCTGATAAACGATCGTTAAGATCTACATTGTTTGTTGTAATATTTATTTTCATACTTCTATATTATATCATATCTTATTCCTCAATGGATATCATTTTCTTTGGATGATGGTGTCCTGATACAATTTTCATTTGACCTTTTATCTTTAAATGATTACGAAGTACCTCTAATACCTTTTTATTTGCAAGACCCCTCTCTGCTGGTTCTTTTATCCACACCTCAAAATATCCAGTTTTTAGATTAATAACATATTCCTTTTTTGTTTTTGTGTGTACTGTTACGTGGATATACATAATCAAAAAGACTATCTTTTCTTTACAAATTCTGTACGAAGAACTAACTTTTTAGCACCTGGTGCTGAACAATTAATTTCATCAGGATTAGTATCACTTAGTCTAATATTTTTTATTACCGTACCCTTTTTTAGAGTAACCTTAGTGCCCTTAACTTTTAATTCTTTAGTTGTCTGTACTGAATCCCCATTATTGAGAACATTTCCAAAAGCATCATATATTTCCATATAATATTACTATATCACACTAATCAATTTGTGGTGGCCTCCAGAATACTCTTTCTAAGATTCCATTATGTTTCCTATTTAATATTTTATTTGCATATTTATACCCAGCTTTTTCACATTTCTGTAAAATCTTTTTGTTTTCATACGTCTTAACGTCTCCACTATATATTGCGCCCAAACACTTAGCTCCATAATACAAGAAAACACCTCTTAACCAGAATGGAGGAAACGCAAAGAACAATATCTTTTGTGCCCAAGTAGGAGTTCCTCCAGAAACTAAAAAATAAAAACCTGTTTTATTTAATCTACCCATGGGTTGACCTAATTTGTTTTTATTTTCAAAATCAAGTGCAAAGAACCTAATTCTATCAATTAGGTTCTTTAACTGTGCTGGAACAGAAAAATTATATGTTGGAGTGGAAATAACAACCCCGTCAGCACTCTGTATATGTTCTGTTAACACCCTAAAATCAGTTTCATGTGGTTGTGGACCATTTCTATTTTCAAACGAACACGGATCAAATTCAATACTATTAAGGTCTACTTTTATTACCTCAATATCACCTTTCTCTTTAATACCATTAACAAAAGAATCCATCATTGAGTCTGAATTTCTACCCCTTGAAGGTGAACTATATATAGCAATTATCTTTTTCATATATATATAATATCACAAAATCTATTTACCTAAGTCTAGTGTTTCTGTAACCTTAATTTGGTCTAGAAACTCTGGAACGTGAGATACAATAATCATTGCACCCTCATAATCATCAAGTGCTTTAGCAATTACGGGAAGGTGTCTAAAGTTTATATGGTTAGTGGGTTCATCAAGGATTAGAAGTCCCGGTTTTTGTAAAACTAATCTACAGAATGCAACAAGTCCTTTCTGTCCTTCTGAAAGAGTTCCAATCTTGCTGTAAATAATCTCAGAATCAATTAGAAATCCTGCCGCAGTACTACGTAATGCTTGCTCATCTACACGATCTAAAATATTAGCCAGTGAATCATATACAGTATCTTCAAAATTAAGAGTTGAGAAGTCTTGCCTGTAATACCCAACCTCTACTCCACCTGAAATATGAGCCCCTTCTGCTTTACCTGTAGCCATTGATTCAAGCAGTGTACTTTTTCCAATACCGTTTGGGCCAGATAATACTAACTTATCACCTTTTCTTAAGGAAACACTAGCCTTCTTCTCAGTAATCTTACCATCAATCATTCTGGTAAAAGAATCAATTTTGATTATCTCTCCACCAATATCTTCTTGTTTTGGAATATCAAAAGGACGTATTGTCTTGTCTTCTCTTCTAACATCAACTTTATTTTCTTCTGCTTCAGCAGCTACTTCCCTCATTTGTTTAGCAACAGCACGTAAACGACCTCCTTTCATGGCAAAGAAATTTGCTTTATCCTTCTTCTCTTGAATACTTTTTTCTAATCTAGCATTCTTACTCTTCTCTTTTTCTACACGAACAGTAATTTGATCCACCACATTAAAATAGTTACCAACATATGTTTCCATTTTTTTAGTAAATACATCTAAATATAAAACACCTTCAGTGAAAGCATTGAGGAAATCTGCATCATGGGAGATTACAATAACTGTCTTATTATATGCTTTTAGAAAGTCTGTAAGATGTTCAATCCCAGCATGATCTAAGTTGTTTGTTGGCTCATCTAGAAGCAGAAGGTCTGGATTTTGTATTAATGCAGAAGCTAGTAGTAGTCTGGCTTGTTGACCACCTGAAAATGTATCAATTTTCTTATCAAAGTCTGTTAGTGGTAAATTAACAATTTCTAAAACTTCTTCAATTCTTGGATCAATATCATACACCTTCTCAGTAAACACTGATTCAAAGAATTCACGTACGGTGAAATTAAGTTGATTACGAGGAATAACTTGTCTTGATAGTGCAATGGTTAGATTATGAGCTCTAATTATATTACCCTCCTCTGGTTGATGTTCTCCTGTTAGAAGCTTAAATAGAGTACTCTTACCAGCACCATTTTGTCCCATTAGAGTAAACTTTGAACCACGGCGTAATGAAAAATTAACCTCATTTAGAATGGGTTTTTTCTCTCCGAAGTTGAAATCTACATCAACAAATTTAATTATGCTATTTCCTGACATGTAGACAACAGACTAACTTATTATTTGGAAGTAGTAAAGGTAGAAACCAATTCTTCTTTTTGTTTTTTACTCATTTTTTTTATTCTTATCTCTTCTTTTGATGCCTCACTCCTATCTTTGTGTTTTGATTCATAAATAAGCTTAACTGGCCTTCTCATTTTTGTATATTTTGCACCCAACTTCCCTTCTCCATTATGTTCAGAGACTCTACGTGGTATGTTGGTGGTTATACCTGTGTATAGAGTATTATCATTACACTTAAGGATGTATACGAAATATTTCATAATATATTTACATTATACCAAAAAAAACTAATGTGTTTG
>Ga0136601_1000425_pt1 | contig 18309 bp, 22 predicted proteins | sample AntRauMFilla2699_FD_181020 | JGI IMG/M metagenome (GOLD analysis project Ga0136601, IMG submission 181020) | Saline lake microbial communities from Rauer Islands, Antarctica - Metagenome Filla 2 #699 | ecosystem: Environmental > Aquatic > Non-marine Saline and Alkaline > Saline | place... | reverse complement strand
GGATGTGGTTGATAGAGTTAACTGTTCTCGCACAAGATATGAGGATAAGTAATAGGCCAGATATATTGCTTGAAAAATGGTTATTAGAAAAATAAAAAACACCTAAAGGGTGTTTTTTTCTTGTCCGCCCACTAGGATTTGAACCTAGGACCGTCAGCTTAAAAGGCTGCTGCTCTACCAACTGAGCTATGAGCGGATATGAAAAGATATTAACACATTTATAGAGTAAATCAAATTACAACAAAGAAGGACTTAGTGAAAATAATCCTGGCCCAGAAAACATTGAGGACACTATCATTATTATTAATAGATAGAAAAACTTGTCTGTATATGGAAAAACTTCCTCCTCATCTTGCATCTTCATTATTGTAACTATTATAAATAAAGAAAAAATAGATATTGTAATAGTCATAAGTCCAAGGGTATAAAATATTCCTATTAAAAAAGAAGACATTCCTATTATCCAAGGGATAAACATGGCCAGCGGAAATTTCTCAGACAGAAAGAATGCTGTAACAATATCTCTTCTTGATGTCATTGTTCGTATTCCTAGATACAAGAAAAAGAATGCTATACATAATCTTATTATCATATGACCAACTTCTATTTGTTCTATGTATACTGGCAAAAAGGGAATCATGGATGTAGTATATGAATACAGATATGAAAAAACAATCTTGTGAAATAATATTAATATTGCCAGATATAAGAAGCGCCCATAATGTTGGGGCTATATTTAGAACTGCTGATGCATTTGGTGTATCAAAGATAATAATAAGTGGCTATACACCATCTCCGATAGATAGGTTTGGAAGAGAAAGATCTGACATATCCAAAGCTTCACTAGGTGCTCAAAACACTATTCCTTGGGAAGATGTAGAGGATGTAATTTCATACATAAAAGATAAAAAAGATAATGGTTTTGAGATTGTTTCTCTAGAGCAATCATCAGAATCAGTAGAGATTTCAAAATATAATAAAAAAGAAAAAGTATTATTAGTCGTAGGGAATGAGATAAAAGGTGTTGATGAGGAGGTATTAAATTTATCAGATCAAATATTAGAAATACCTATGATGGGACAAAAAGAATCAATGAACGTTTCTGTCTCTACTGGTATTGCTCTATATGTTTTAAGTAATTAATTTTTGACAACTGTTGCAAAAATGAGAACTTCTTCCTGCAACCACTATTCTTGCAATTTCTCCGTTACATGATTTGTCTAAGCAAGACTCATTTTTTCTCTGATAAACATTGTGCTTTAGTTGAAATTTTCCAGGAGTTCCATCCGGTCTTCTGTAGTCCTGCATCGAATCTCCTCCAAACTTAATACCGCTTCGTAGTACTTTTTTTATATTTCTAAACAAGTCTTGCCTTTCGTCTTTTGATAGGGAAGATGTAATAGAGTTTGGGTGTATTTTTGATAGCCACATTGCTTCGTCAGAATATATATTACCAACACCAACAAACAACTCCTGGTCCATTATGGTTTTCTTTATAGGCCAATCTGGTTTTTTATTCAACTTATTATTAAATACATAAAAAGTAAAACTTTTTTCCAAGGGCTCATCTCCTAATTTTCCAAGTTCTCTCTCTGAATCTTCCTTGGATTCTATTAGTGTTATTTTACCAAATTTTCTCATGTCAGACATAACAAGATGTGTGTTATCAGAAAAAGTAATTACAAATCTTATGTACTGATTAAATGGGTCCTGTAAAGGACCTTCTTTTTTTGCTTTCCATTCATTAATTTTTTTATCAAACTCATATTCTCCAACAAGTAAGTGGCCTGTCATTTTAAGGTGAACCAAGATTGCGTCTTCTGAACTTAAATTTATTAAAATATTCTTACCTCTTCTTTCTACAGAGGTTATTTTTGTTTGAGTTATTTTTTCAGTAAAATGCTTTAAATAATCATTATCTTTAATAATCTTTTTTCCTTTATAGTGAGGAGATTCATAGTTTGACCAGGTTGATAAAATTACCTTTCCTGGAATTAAGGAATTTAATTGGGTAGATGTTGTGTGAACTTCTGGTAGTTCTGGCATATAGTAATTATCCTTTTTTAAAGAAAAAAGGCAACCCTTGATGGGTTGCCTCTGATTATGTGAGCTATTTTATATTTTTAAAAAGTAAAAAAATTTTAAAAGTCTAGGGGAGTCTTCTCCCAATATACTTTTTAATTTATGGTGTGATCCTTCAGAAAGGGCACCTTGTGTTTTTTTGATAAATTTCTTTAGAAGGATAGTTTTTCCTTCTATTTTAACTACTATCTTTCCATCAATATTTTTAAATATTTCAACTTTTACTCTTCCTCTGTCAAAAAATTTAGTAATTTTTCTACCTATTATATTTAGGTCTATTTTAATAGACCTCTCGAACTCTATTTCTACTATGTTTTTCATCTAAGAAAAACAGTACTACACATATGCCTATTTAGCAATCAACTGTTTCTCTAAGAGTATATTTTTCAGTATTCTCTGAACCACCTCTTTATCGCTCCATGGTAGCTTTGTTCCGTTTGGACCCATTATATAAGGATCTGTTCCTTTTCCTGTTATTATGACGGCAGAAAGGGTATTTGCGCGTTCCAGAGCTGTTTTTATGGCTTCTTTCCTATCTAATATTATCTCCACCTTTTTCTTTTCTATAGTATCAGCCATTTCTTGAACTATTGTCACAGGGTCTTCATCGTATGGATCTTCGTTTGTCAGTATGATTTCGCTACAGTATTGTTCTGCAATCTTTGCCATCTCTTTTCTTTTCCATTTATCACGTCCCCCTCCTGTGTTTCCAAGGACTCCTATAATATCTTGATTTGGAAAAGATTTGTATATAGCCTCTAAAGAGTCTGGGGTATGTGCATAATCAACCACTACATAAAAATCTTGCCCCATTTTTATTTGCTCTGCTCTTCCTGGAATATTTTTTACAGACTCAAGACCTTTTTTAATTATGTCAGAACTCATCCCAAGTTCTGATCCAAGCTTCGCAACTGCTAGCATGTTTGAAATCATAAATTCTCCCCGAAGAGGGGATTGAATTCTTATCTCTTTGAAAGGAAACACAATACCTCCTCTGTTTGATATTTTTGAATCTAGATCTTCTAAAGAATATGTAACACTTTTTGATTTATTGCTTGAGACAAACTCTTCATAATATTTACTGTCTTTGTTTGCGATAAGAACCGAGTCTTTTTTCATCCCTTTTAAAATATTCAGTTTTGCTTGTTTGTACTTTTCAAAACTACCATGACTTTCTATATGCTCTGGTTCTAAGTTTGTAAATATTAAAGCATCAAGAGGTATCCATTTATTTCTAAAAAACTTCGAACCCTCAGAAGTTATTTCAAGTACTAAATGAGAACAATTTGCTTTCTTTGCTTTTCTTATAAAAGATTGCATGAAGAACCTTCCTGGCATAGACATTTTATATTTGTTTTTAACTTCTTCATCGCCAATAGTAAAGTGTATTGTGCTTGTAGAAGCTACCTTATGCCCATTTGCCTCAAGAATTCCTCTTACAAACTCAACAGTGCTGGTCTTTCCTTTTGTTCCAGTTATTCCAACTATTATAAGTTTTGAATATGCAGGGAAGCGATATCTAATAGCACTAGCTAGAGATAGTAAATAGTGATACAGAGGTTGGAAAAATTTATATAATTTCTTTGGAATAAATCTCTCTATTTTTCTTAAGATTTTTTCAATATTCATAATTAGTGAAGATTTTTTAATGATTGTTTTATTAATTCTTCTGCAGGTAATTCCTTGTCTAGTTTCTTTACATTTTCCCTTGCTTCCTTTTCAGAGTATCCAAGGGCTACAAGACTGTCTATTGCATCAACAATATTCATTGATGTCTCTTCTGTTTCTAGTTTTCCTAATTTATCTCTTAATTCTAAAATTATTTTTTCACTACTTTTCTTTCCAATTCCCGCAACCTTAACTAAATGGGTTGTGTCTCCACGTCTAACTCCTTCAACAATAACCTCTACAGGAGCGGTGTTTAATATACCCAAAGCTCCCTTAGGACCAATTCCAGATATGTTTATTAATAACTCAAAAAAATTAAGATCATTTTTTGATATGAAACCATAAAGGTCACGATTCTGTTCTCTAACAACATCATGAGTCCATAATGATATATGTTCATCTATTATTGAGTCAGCACCAGTATTGTTTGAGGTAAACACCTTATACCCAATGCCATTAGCACTAATTATTAAGTGATCTAGATCTTTATGTATTATTGTTCCTGATATATGACTAATCATACTATCTATTTTACCTGTTTTTTAAAAGAAGGGAACTGGTTAACTTGTATATTCTCTTGCATTTATCTATAAATTTGCTAAAGTATGTCTCACATATGCCAATAATTAAATCAGCAAAAAAAGCACTAAGAGGTTCTGAAAAGAAAAGAATTTTTAATATTAGAAGAAGAAGAAATGTTAAGGATATTATTAAGAGTATTGAAAAGTTTGTTTCAGGAGGTGAGGTAGATAAAGCAGAAGAGTTACTTCCTACAGCATACAAAGCACTAGACAAAGCTGCTAAAGAAAACACTATCAAGAAAAATAATGCATCTAGAAAGAAATCAAGACTATCTGCATTTATTAAAAGAGCAAAAGAAGCTAAGTAAAGAAAAAAATCACCGAGAGGTGATTTTTTATTATCTCTTAAATAAATATTAAAAATACCACAGATAATTTCTGTGGTATTTTTTATTCTATAACCTATCCTTCACAACTAGTACACGTCTGAGCTTTCTTTCGAGTAAGTTCTTGTGCAGCATTCATGCTGTGTTGGTAGTACAGAGTTTTTATTCCCAGCTTCCATGCTTGTATGTAGAAGTTGTTAATGTCTTTAATAGGGGTTAGTGGGTTAATCATTAGGTTTAGAGACTGACCTTGATCAATATAGTTTTGACGAGTGGCAGCTTGTTCTATAAGTGTCATTTGGTCAGTTTCTGGAAATGTCTTAAATACAGCCCTCTCTTTTTCCGTAAGGAAGTCTAGATGTTGTACTGAGCCATCATTTTCTCTAATACTTCTCCATGTCTCCTTTGTGTTCATTGCTTTTTTATCCAGAAGATCTTCTAAGAACTTGTTCTTAATTGTTACCTTCATTTTTGCAATATCTTTTACATAACAATTAGACCAAGTTGGTTCAATACTTTGAGAAACCTGTCCTAGAATAAAGGCAGATGATGTTGTTGGGGCAACAGCATTTAATGTTGTGTTTCTTCTTCCATAACCTTTTAATATTTTTGGCTCTCCAAACTTTTTAGCTAATTCTTCTGAGGCTTTATAAGATTTTTCTTTAATCAGTTTAAATATTTTTACATTTAATTTATTCGCTTCTAAACTCTCAATAGGAATCATTTTTGATTGTAGAAGTGAGTGCCATCCAAGAACGCCAAGTCCAAGAGCTCTGTTGTCTACAGCGAAGTTATAGGCTCTCTCCATAAGATTAAATGCTTGTTTTTTCTCCTTACTGTCAGAATCTCTCATTATTTCAAGTTTGTCTATGAAGTCTGTCATTACAGCATCTAGGAAATATACTAAAGTTTCTACAGCATCTGTATCTTTCCATTTGTCAAAATGTAATAGGTTCATTGAAGATAGATCACAAACAAATGACCAATCATCATTTGTTGGAAGAAGAACCTCTGAACATAAATTACTTCCATGGATTTTTAATTCTTTGTCTTTATATACATCAACAGTTCCATTATTAACATTGTCTGTGAAGAAAATATATGGATAACCCATTTCTCCTCTTCTTTGTAGAACCTTTGCCCAAAGTGTTCTTTTTTCAAAGTCTCCATCAACCATCTCGTTCATCCATTTGTCTGTCACGGTTATTCCATGAGTTAGTTCTTGAATTGGATTACCTTCTGTTCCAATATCTAAAAATTCATTTGCATCTGGGTGCTCGATAGGGAGGTATGGAGAAAATCTTCCTCTTCTTGTTGATCCCTGACTAACAACATCAACCATCATTTCAAAGAGTCTCATGAAGTGAACTGATCCTGATGACTCTCCGTTGTTTGTAATTGCAGAACCACGACCTCTCAATGCTCCAAAAAATCCAGATGTTCCACCACCAAGCTTACTCATCATTCCAACTTCGGCTTGTGAGTACAGAATTTGACCCATGTTATCATCAACATATGAAGAGAAACAACTAATTGGAAGACCTTTTTCAAGACCAAAGTTAGACCAAATAGGAGAAGATAGGGAATAGTAACCCTCTTCCATATACCCATAGAACTTATCTGCAAAACCTTTCATTCCTAAAATTTCTTCAGCTCTATCAGCAATAAATCTGATTCTGTCTTCAGGAGTTTGTCCGTTTATTAAGTATCCTTTTTCTAGGAATTTTCTACTATTTTCATTTAGCCATTTCATATTGATGTTTTTAATTATTTTCTAAAATAAGTCTTCTCCTGTTACACTATTACTTCTCTTATTGTAATTTATGGATCTTTTTACAAAGAAGTCTCCATGTTTTGTTGCTATAACCTCGTCGTCAAACCATTCTGTCTCATCAAGTAGTTTCTCGTCTGTTTCAAAGACTTTTGGTAAGCCAATACTTTTTAGTGAATCATTGAATCTGTTTTTTATAAATTCAATAACTACATTTTTGGGTAAAAAATCAAGTTCTCCATCTTCGAATATCCAATCAACTAGTGCGCTTTCTGCTTCGAAGGCTTCCTTACATGACTGAATGATGAATTCATTGTGTTCAGAGTCAAACCACTCTGGGTGCTCTTCTTTTATTATGTTAATCAAGTCTATACCAAAGAGGCCATGTATTTGCTCTTCTTTTGATGTTGCTTCAACAGCATTTGATATGCCCTTGAATAGGTTCTTGTGCTTATTAAATGCCATCATTATTAAAAATTGTGAAAATAGTGATACGTGCTCAATAAACAATGAGAATAGTAATATTGATTGTGTATATTCTCTAGGGTCATCACTTTGATAATTCTTTATTGATTTTTCAAGATAATTAACTCTGTTCATTAAAACAGGATTATCTTTAATCTTTGAGAACTCTTCATTAAGACCTAGTATTTCTAATAGGTGAGAATAGGCATCTTGATGTCTTACTTCACTTTCAGCAAAGGTTACTCCAACAGCTCCTATTTCAGGTTTAGGCATCTTCTTATAGATGTCACCCCAGAATGTTTTAACAGAAACCTCTATTTGAGCAATAGCTAACATAGAGTTTTTTATAGCACTTCTCTCAACATCATTTATATTCACTTTAAAGTCTTGAATATCTCCAGTAAAATTAAATTCTGTATGAATCCAATAAGAATGTCTAACCGCATCAACATACTCTAAAAGCTCCGGATATTCATTTGGTTTTAGAGCAACTCTTCTTTTGAATATATCTCTTCTTCTCTCTCTTGATCTTTGTTCTCTATAAATAATATAGTTTTTTGCAACATCATGAAAATTACTATTCATAAGTTCTTCTTCAACTAAGTCTTGAATTTCTTCTACGGTAGGGCAGTATCCCTTGCACCCCTCTATGACAACTCCTTCAGAGTCTTTATCATTAGATAGTTTAAGAACTTTTTCATAAGTTTTTTTTGAAATTGCATCAGCATCTTCTTCGGTACCATTTTTGGTAGAAGTCATTGCTCCAAATATAGCTTTTTTGATTTTAGATAAATCAAAATCACTTATATTTCCTCCTCTTTTTCTGATGTTTACAATTTTATCCATAATGAAAATTCTTAAACTATTAAATACTATCTATCAAGAAAATAAAACCTCAATTTTCATTGCAGGCCTTATTTAAATTCTTGATTACGATGTGCTGAATATTTACCTCTTTATATTATCTATTATACAGCCTAAAACCTTCTTGTTCTTATAAAATATCCACAATAGAGAAGTACACAATACCAAAAAACCCCGTCAAGATTTCTCTTGAAAAGGTCTTTGTTTTAGGTGCTATTCTAGGGCTTTAGATAAGTTGACAAAGATTGTTTGTATCTTAAGATTTATCTATTTTTGTGCTCCCGCCAGGAGTTGAACCTGGAGTTCCGGTTCCGCAAACCAGTGTTTTATCCATTAAACTACGGGAGCAGATTTGTACATAATACTTAAAAAAATGAATTAAGCAATCAGGCTAGAAACCTAAAAATTCCATTAAGTGATTAAAGAATGGTTCTTTCATTTCTTCTTCATCTATATAGCTTAAAAGATAATTTTTTAGATCCTCTAGATCAACTTCATCCGGAATAGGGATTATAATCAGGGGCTGTAAAACTTTTTGAGATTTTACTAATAATTGTGTTTGTACATGATCAAACTCTTCCTCTTCATCAATCCAGAATGATTCAAGATTGGTGTATGGATATAGTATTTTATCAATTCTTATGCCTTTTTTATTAATTGAAACATCTATTTCTTGGTGTTTGGTGTGAATAAACAAAACAATAGTGAAGGCTGATAGTAGTATAACTATCGCAAATAGTATGTTTCCAAAATAAACAGCAAGAATAGCTGTTGCAAGAGAGATAATTCCAAGTATCCAAAACCAGTCTGAAGATTTTTCTTCATGATGATGTTCTATAGTTTTCCATTCAAGGTCTTTCATAATTATTAATTATTATATCATTATTTATTAACCTTTTCTCTCTCATCAAACATTTTAGATTCTAATATTTGTGATGCCATGATACTTAGTATTAGAATTCCAGTGTATAGGAATAGGTATTCAGGAATAGACATGTTTGTTATGTAGAAATGATTAATAACAAAAAGAAGTATCCATGTAGATATCGATGCTGCACTAACAGAAAAAGTTAGTTTTCTCCAAGAATATAATTTATCTATAATAGATTTTCTTTTTGATGATATTTTTGACAAATGAGGAATTATAAACAATGTAATAATAGTCTCTGTTATTACTAATACTCCTAATAATATAGTGTGGAATATATAAAGAGGTGTAAATGGACCTATTATAAACAGCCCAATACCTGAAACTAATAACATCATTATCCCAAGCCAAACAATTTGAGTTGTGTACTGGAATACCTCTTTTTCTTTCTTTGTTATTTTAAAATCTTTAAGAAATCTATATAGAAGAAAATATGATGTGGCTATTGATCCTAGTCCAAGAGAAAATCCTAATGAATACACAATACTCATTAGATATCTTTGTGAAGAAAGGAATTCTAGTATTTCTCCAAAATAGGGAACTGTATACATAATTGTACAAATAAAAATACCAGTTGAAACTATTGCAGAACCTATACACCAAGTACACCATTTTTTCAATTGAACTCCTTGTATGAATGTTAGATATATAGAAAAAATAAAAGCTCCTCCAGATAATACTAAGAGAAATGTTTTTAGAGAGGGAATAGGAACAAGACTCGGTATTGTTATTCCATAAAGTACTAGTATTATTCCATAGTAAATAATTCCATTTATTTCGTTTGGAATACCAAGAAACCTATTATGACTACTTTGTAGGACTGTTTTACAATTAGACCCAATAGGGCAAACATGAATTTCATGTTTTTTGTTGTAAAGTATCTTATAAGAAATTGCTAATCCAATAAATGCTAAAATAAAAATTATTATGTTCATATACAAATAGTATATCATGATGTATAAAAAAAGAGATGGAGGTTTTCCATCTCTTTTTAATATTATTTTTTACCTCCTTTCTTTCTTTGTGACTCTGTAAGAAATTGCTTCCTTAGTCTTATGGCATTCGGAGTAACTTCTAGAAACTCATCATCGCCCATAACTCCTAATCCGATCTCAAGAGATAATTCTTGGGGAGGAATAATTTTAATTTGCTCATCAGATCCTGAAGCACGCATGTTTGTAAGTTGCTTACCCTTTGTTGGATTAACCATCATTTCGTCTCCCTTAGATGAGTATCCAATAACTTGCCCTTCGTAAACCTCTGTTGCTGCTCCTACATATAAAACACCTCTTTGTTGTAGGTTTGCTAGAGAGAATCCTAGAACCTTACCTGTTGCCATTGATATCATTGATCCAAATTCTGAACGGTCAATGTGTCCAACATAAGGCATGAAAGAGTAGAATACAGAAGTAAAGATTCCTTCTCCTCTAGTATCTACAATGAAATCGTTTCTATAACCCATAAGTCCTCTAGTTGGAACATGAAATACTAGTCTTGTTCCCGCATCAGTAGGAATAAGTTCTTGCATAATACCTTTTCTTTTTCCTAATTTTTCAATAACCCCTCCTGAGAATTCATCTGGTACAAGAATTGTAACTTCTTCAAAAGGTTCTGATTTAACACCGTCAATGTCTTTGATAATTACTTCTGGTTGTGATACGGCCATTTCAAATCCTTCACGTCTCATGTTTTCTAGAAGAACTGCAAGGTGAAGTTCTCCACGACCATAAACCTTAAAGTTTGCCTGATCATCAAAATTAATTTTTAGCCCAACATTAACCTCAAGTTCTTTCTCCAGTCTTTCTCTAATTTGACGAGAAGTTAGGAATTTACCACTCTTTCCTGCAAAAGGTGAGTCATTAACAAACATTGATAGGGAGATAGTAGGCTCATCAACAGTAATTGCTGGTAAAAGTTCTGTAGTATCATTATCTACAATTGTTTGTCCGATGAAAATATCAGGAATACCTGAGATCATCACAATATCTCCAGCCTGTGCCTCCTTAACCTCAATCTTGCTTAGGCCCTCAAATGTATACATCTTTGTTATCTTCCCTGATATAACTTCTCCTTCATGATTTTTAACTGTAATAGTTTGTCCATCTTTCATTGATCCTTTGTACATTCTAACAACACCTAATCTTCCTAAAAAGTTGTCATATGCAAGGTTGAATACTTGAGCTTGTAAATCAGCTCCAAGAGTTTCTTCTGTTGCAACATTTGGCGTATGTTCAAGAACAAGGTCTAGAATAGGGTCTAGGTTTGTCATTGTTTCAATATCATCTCTATTCCTAGTTGCTTTACCATCTCTTCCTTTTGCGTAGATAACAGGGAAATCAAGTTGTTCTTCTGTAGCTCCAAGATCAAAGAATAATTCATAGATTGATTCTTCCGACATATCAATATCTGCACCAGGTTTATCAATCTTGTTAAGTATAACCATTGGACGAAGCCCTAATTCAAGTGATTTCTTAAGTACAAATTTTGTTTGAGGCATTGGTCCTTCTGCAGCATCTACAATTAGACATACTGAGTCTACTGAACGAAGAACTCTTTCTACTTCTGATCCAAAATCAGCATGGCCAGGAGTATCAAGAATATTAATTTTTGTACCCTTGTACATCACTGATGTATTTTTTGCATAAATAGTAATACCACGCTCTTTTTCAAGATCGTTTGAGTCCATAGACACACCTCTTTCCACCATTCCTGTTTGTTCTAATAATGTATCTGTTAATGTTGTTTTTCCATGGTCTACATGGGCGATAATCGCAATATTTCTAATTTCCATAAGTTTGAAAAGTGTAACATATAAACATGGAAAAGAAAGGGTTCTTCTTTACTTTATATAGTAAAAGGGTTATATCTATTATAGAAAGGAGAACATTATGATAGAGAAAAAACAATATAAATTAACAGACAAAGATAGGAAGATTATAGAAATTGGAACACGAATGGAAAAGAAACTTGTTGAGATTCAAGAAAAGTATCCTGGGAGCGATAGGCATAAAAAGTTTCTAGAAAGATTCTATTCTTGGGACCGTAATACTGTTGCTAAAAAAGTCAGAATTATAGCTTTTGAATATGGAATCCTTAATGTGGGCTCAAACTCATATTATATGATGAATGGGAGACCATTCCCATACTATAAAACTCTTCAAAAACTTCCAATGATCACAAGTCTTTCTTGATCTGCTTAAATCAAACATCTAGCGTAAGCTAGGTGTTTTTGTATAAACATTAATTATTACATATTTAATGTTATTATTTATATTATGAAAATATCAGAGTATGTAAAAGGAAAGAATATTGTCGTGAATGACAAGATGCAGAATAATTATAAATATACTCTATCTGAGAATTATGGAGAAAACTTCCAAGAAGATTTTAAACCATATTTATCACCTCAAGAGATGTTGAAGTATGGAGTCTTTGAAGGTAAGTATTTAAATGACTGTAAAGATGAGTTTCCTAAAGAATGGTATGAAAAAGCAAAAACAAGTATTGATCCTGATATTGATTTAAATTACTTTAAGATAAAATCCAGACAATCATTAAGTGTATGGATTAATAAAGGTTGGATACTTAAAAGTGATCCAGATGTAAGAGGGTGGTTCCAATGGTATTGTAGATACTATATAGGAAGAAGGGATGAAATATTAGATAGTAGACAAATTAAAAGATGGAAGTCATTTGCAAGACACGCCGGTCAGATAAGGGCTAATTGTAGAGAAGGAGATTTGCATTGTAGGCCAAAACAAAGACAAGCTCTGTTACAGTGGTCATATAATCCTTTTATTTAAAACAATATTTTTTCTTAGTTGACATTATTTATAATAGGAATAGTATTAAAGTATTAATCGTCTAATTTATACATATGAAACAAACACAAAAAGGATTTGGAATAATGGTTACTCTACTAATAATTGCAGCTTTAGGAATCGGAGGAGTTGCAGTTGTTAATATGGCTAACAATTCAAAAATTGAATTAACAACACAAGAACAAGAACAAAAGGTTGAAGAAGCAAGAGAAGAAACTAAGATGATTCTGGCTTCAGCAAAAGTTGCCCTTGAATCAAATGTTGAATATGGTTTAGATACAGCAATTAGTTCATTGGCTTCTCTAAAAGTTGCTCTTGGAAACTATTCATCACAAGTTAAGGGTGAATTTAGATCTGAAATTGAGGACCTAAAAGCAGAGATAGAAAAGTTAGAAAAAGATTTAAAGAAAAAATCAAAAAACAGAGGTTCTGCTTCAACATCAACAACTGTAGAGACTGAAGAAGACTCTATAATTGCAGAAATGTTTACAGATCTAATTGTTGAAATAGATAATGATGAATCTATGATGGATGAAATGGATGAGAGTGAATCTATGATAGATGATTCAGATGAAGAAGTTATGTTAGAAGAGGAAGATATGGAGGATGCTAATGAAGAAGATGGATCGGGAATAGAAGTTGATCTAAATACAGAATCAGAAATTAGTTTATAAAACTAATTTTAAAGTTTAAAACAAAAACACCCACTAGTGGGTGTTTTTGTTTTCCTATACTAGCTAAGCTTCTTATACAAAGCACCAGTCATTAAAAGGGTTATAATTCCAGTAATAAGTATCAGGTAAGGGCTTTCTGTAAACAATGGTATTTCATCTATTACTTTTTCAAAACCATAAAAAGTAGCCACAAGACCAAAGGAACTAAGAAGGACAAATACTAAAGGAAATTTTGTAAATGCTGAATCTCTAGTGCTTTTAATTTTTTCTGAAAGAGAAGAACTTGTTGTTTCAATTCTTTTAAGCTCGTCTTTAAATTTTTTATTAATCATACCGTGTATTATATCAGTGAAATATTTTTACGCATTAAAATAATAAAGGTCTTGAATTATTAAATTCAAGACCTTTATTAAGATATTTTATTTTAGTATATTCTTCCTGCGGAGGGAGAGGGATTCGAACCCTCGGTCCCCTTTCGGAGACTCTGGTTTTCAAGACCAGTGCGATCGACCACTCTGCCATCCCTCCGTGGAGTACAATATCAAAAAAACAAGGTTGTTGCAATACGATATTGTATTGATATACTCAAAAATATGAAATACATAGGAATTGATTATGGAGGAAAGAGAACAGGTATAGCACTATCTGATGAGATGGGTAAATTTGCCTTTCCTCACAGTGTTGTACCTACACATAAACTATTTATAGAATTAAATAGTTTAGTAGAAAAAGAAGGAGTTGAAACTATTATAATAGGGGACTCAAAAGATTTTGACATGAAGGATAATGAGATTATGTTAGAGGTTAACGAATTTATTAAAAGATGGAGAAAAGAAACAAAAGTTAAAATAGAACTGTATCCAGAATTCATGACATCACAGATGGCTAGAAGGATTGCTGCTGATGATGATATGCATGATGCAAGAGCTGCAGCATTAATACTACAAGGGTATATAGATAGTATGTAATAGTATGTTAATATAAATCACATGATAAATTTTGAAGACTTTTTAAAAGTAGAAATAAAAATAGGGGAGATTAAAGAAGTTACGATATTAGAAAAATCTGACAAATTAATAGTTGAGAAAGTTGATTTTGGAGAAGAGGAATATAGAACTGTTGTTTCAGGAATTAAAAACTATTTTGAAGATGTTCAAGACCTTGTTGGATTAAAATGTGCTTTTGTAACTAATCTAGAGCCAAGAAAAATAATGGGAATAGAGTCGCAGGCCATGATCATGGCAGCTTCAACTGATGAAGAAGATTTCTCACCACTTATTGTTTCTCAAGATATTCCTGCTGGAACAAAGATAGGGTAGTATTGTAAAAGTATTTAATTATGATAATTTGAACATAGAGTTATTGTATTATTAAGATTATAAAGACTATAGCGTACATAGGTCATGATAGTACATGGTAGTTGTCGGAGAGATAAGCGAAAACCTTTGTTACAATAAAAGCCTTCGAACTTTTTTGTAATGGAGTAAAAAAACGTCTCTGTCCTCCTGATTCTAAGGCACCAACATAGAAAGCATAAAGGATTATTCGAAGGTATGATTTTATGTTAGTACAAGCGTTCCTTTGAACAAAAACATTTACCAATAATAGCTTCACTAGGGGGTCGTCTAAAGTAACTGACGGCACCCTCTTTTTATACCTGAATAAAATGATACAATATTACATATGAGTAGAATATTACATCTACATAATGGATCTAAATTAAAAAAGTCTATACCAAGCCTTTTTATTGGTCATACTGGTATTCAATATATAAAATTAGATAACGAAAAGAAACCTAAGAAATTTGGAGAGATTTCTTTTTCTAATAAGGATGATGAAAATGAAGTAAAAGAAGGTCTTAGAATATTAGTAAAAAAAAATAAATTTAAAAAAGTTAATCTTGTAATTCCTGATTCTGAGATTTCAACTTTCTTTATCACAGTTTATCTTGATAGTAGAAAAAATAAAAGAAGTGCTATTGAGGATTACATTCAAAAAAATATACAAATGGACCCAAAAGAAATAGTTCTAGATTATGATGTTGTTTCATATAAAGACAATGTTCTGTCTGCTTCAGTTGTTGTTATTTCAAAAACTAAATATAACTGGTATAAGGAAATACTTTCATCATTAAAAATTAAAGCAGAAAGAATTATTGGAGAAAGTTTAGCTTTATCAAAATCAATAATTAAAAATGGAAATAATGAGCCACACTTAATTATTAATATTCTTCCAAGGTACACAACATTATCTATGATAGGGGATGGGGTTGTATATAAGACAGACTTTTTAAATGGTTCAATTGATGATGTAAATAAGTTTAGCAAAAAGATTAATTCATTTATGTTAAGTTGGTATTCGCAAATAGGTAGAGTTGTTCATGATAGATCTCATCATATTGTTGTTATAAGTCATGATGATGAAATGCTTAAAAAAACAATTTCATCATTAAGAAATGTTTTGAATCATATAGATGTAAGAAAAGGTTCTGCTTGGGATAATTGTTTTGATATAGATGATTATATTCCAAAGATTCATAAAAAAGATCTATATAGATATTCTTCTGCAATAGGAGGTTGTTTATTCAAATAAAATAACTTGAACAAGGGTCAAACTCGTGTTAATGTATCGTTATCCTTCCGTAGTTCAATGGATAGAACGAAGGTTTTCTAATCCTTAAATGGGGGTTCGATTCCCTCCGGAAGGACAAGATAAAAAAACAATCAACATAATATGTTGATTGTTTTTTTAATTTATAAATCCTATAAACATTTGACTGTCTATTGATATAAAGATAGCAATTAATACAACTAGAATTAAAGATAGAACAATTGTTCTAGTGTGACGGAAGTGAAGACCTAGTGCCAACTTGATTAATACTATTAATAATAATCCATAAAGAATTAATATTGCTAATGTTTTTTGTGAACTCTCTATGATGTTTGTGTTTGAAACAGATAGTTCTGTTTGTTGAGTTTTTTCACCAAGAACTTCTGTTGGAGCTATGTCTGCTATAAACTCTTGTTGAATTTCTTGTGTATTTATTTCAACTTCCTCAATCTTTGTAATTGAAGGAGCCACAGACTCTTCAACAATTGGCACCACCTCTGGTATTACTATTTTTACCTCAGGTTCATTTGTGGCGACCAATGATGTCGGTGTTCCAAAATATTGAACAACAAAGACACCTTCTCTTCCTTTGTATTGTCCAACAGAAGTTGCAATACCGACTTCTGTATATTTATTACTTAGTATATTATCTCTATGACTAGGGGAGTTCATCCAAGACTCAACAACATCCACTGAGTCTATAAAATTAACAGCAAGATTCTCTCCAGCTTTTTCATATTTATATCCAGCTATATTTAACCATGTCCAAGGAGTTACTCCATCGGGACTTGTGTGTGCAAAATATCCTTTTAATGCCATATCATTTGCTTTAAGTTCCGCAGCCTTAACAAGAAGTTCATTTTCTACTAAAGGCTGAATGTTTTTATCAGATCTTTCTTCATTAGTTATCATTACTAGAACACTAGGTAATACTGCTGCAAGATTATCTAATTTTATAAATTTTTCAGAAAGAAAGAAAAGCTGTGTAATGGATAGAGTAAATAGAACAAAAACAAAAATACCTTCTGCTATAGGTTTAATTAAATGATGATGTTTTTTTTGTTGATTATTCATTTTCTTTTAGTTTAGCATATACAATTAATCTATCATTATATGTATTCCACTCATTATCCCATTCTCCTCCGCAAGTTATTAGCACTAATTTTTCTTTTTGAGTTTCTCCAAATATTTTTGTTGTTGGAGCCTCCATCCAATTAGTAGTTTCGATTTCATCTACTATATATGTATATGTATCACCATCAACATTTTCAACATCTATTTCTTCTCCTATTTTTATATTTTCTAAGTCTTTAAATATGCCACCAAGACCAAAAGCATTATCTACATGTCCTGCAAATACAGAACTTCCGATTGTTCCTGGAGTTGCTCCATATTTGTACCAACCAACAGCACTAATGCTTTGAGGAGATTCCATCGCGCCTTTTCTGTTTTGGCCTACAAATTCAACAGGCGAAGAAATATTTAAAGAGGGGATAGATATTAATTTTGGGTATGAGGTGATATTTTCTTTTGTATATTCTTGAGTCAGTAGTTTGTATGGAATATGTGGTTTTAAAATATATCCAATACAAAAAATAAGGAGTGCGAAGATTATGTAGCTATATCTTTTTTTCTTCATAATTTATTATTTATACAATACTTCATATATAGTCCTTAGTCAAGAATAGCCCATTGACTAATTTATATTATTAAGTTAATATAATGAACGAAATCTCAAAAGCACCTTTTCAATTAAAAGAGTGTTTTTGTCCAAACAAAACTAAAAAAATGATAAAAACAATAATCGCTCTAAGCGCACTCGTAATTCCCGTACCATTCTGTAACGCAGCTGTTATGGCAAAAGCCATGTTTGATGTAGTTGGAGGTCCTGCTTCATCAGGAGATAATGTTATAACTAATGACGTAAAAGTCCTTAATACTGACATATCACTAAGTCCTGGAACGTACTTTAATAGTACAAACCTTTATTTTCAGATTCATGATTCTTCGGGATCATTTAATGTAAATGATATACAGTACGTTGTATATGAGCCAGATAATACAACTGTATTCAGAGGAGAAATTGATGATAATGAGAATATCAGCAATCTATCAGTTTTTAATTCACAGTTTGTAGGATTTAATTCTTCTGCAGTAATGCAGACAGGAACTATTGAAGATAAGTCTTTATCGACAATGATTCTTAGAATCGAATCACCAACACTGAGAACAAGAATGAATACTCAACTTGTAAATGATGGAGATATAATGACTGGAAGTGTCCAATTTACTTATGGAGGAACTCATGCTGTCGTGGGAGGTAAGAACCAAACTGTAGGAGGAACTGTTATAACAGTTCCTTATTCATTAGAAGTTGTTGCTGTCCCTGAACCATCATCAACATTATTGATTGGATTAGGAGGAATGACTCTTATCTTACGTCGTAAGAAATAAAAAAATCAAAAAAACACTCAAACACCTCATAATACATAAAGTATTATGAGGTGTTTTTATTTATA